>Ga0056128_1010180_pt1 | contig 11734 bp, 4 predicted proteins | sample WorMetLIZISLAND2_FD_71113 | JGI IMG/M metagenome (GOLD analysis project Ga0056128, IMG submission 71113) | Marine gutless worms symbiont microbial communities from Max Planck institute for Marine Microbiology, Germany - Olavius geniculatus... ... | reverse complement strand
GACTGAAAACGCGAGACTGGAAAACCCGGCACCAACTCGCAGGGGTGGAAAACGAAGGAATAAATTGTATGGACAGCCAATGGGACAATTTTTGCAATTTATTGAAATAACAGTAAGTTTAAAAAAATATTGTAATTCATATTTGTAATATAATTAGCAAAGCAATCGCAACTGTCAGTATATGCCGTACTGGCAAAAACACTGCTTCTTGACGTATGCCACCAGTTGGCGCAACTGACGCGCGAACTGCCCGTCGCCGTCTATCGATGACGTCACGTCTTGCCATCTCAGAACGATCTCCGACGCCGGCAGCAGTGAAAGGCCTAACAAGCTCTGGACAACTTTTTTGACATCCGGCTCGTTGGTGTAGGCGTCTTTGAGTCCTATCTTGTTTACTCGCTTGATAATCGCCTGGCTAAAGTGAAACCAGCATCCTGAGACGTTGACCTCACCAAAGACTTCACGCAAAGCTGCCACGGATGCGTCCTCGTAATCGGCCATAGCAGAGACTGGTTTGAAGTCTGGAACCAGGTTGTGCACTTTGTTAAAAACAGGGCGATAAGCATCCTGTGACTTCCTGGTCATGAGAGCCTAGAAAACAGGGAAAGCTGTGTCTGCAAATGGCACGAAGACGGTAAAGAGCTGATGTGCTCTGATATGCTTTGATGTGAGACGACTCGTCAGAACTTTTCAGTAGGCTTAACTATGTTACACATTTTCTACAGCGACGGCTTTCCATAACTTTGAGGTTCCCCCGTTTTCCGGTCCCGCGTTTTCTACCCCTGTGATTTGGTGCCGGGTTTTCCAGTTCCGCGTTTTCCAGTCTCGCGTTTTCAGCGACCCCCGTTGTCGCAACTTTCGGCTAGCAGTCGTGCGTCATAAAGCAAACGACGGCGTAGTCTATACAATCTGAGAGTGGTTTAGAGCACGATACCGCACTGTCTGGAGTGGTATAAGCTCGCACTGTGTACTTGCTTACCTACTCCAACAGTGCGGTATCTAGTGCTGACAATGTCCAAGAAGTAAGACACGTTCTGCGTTCATCTCACGCTTGACCGCGACTGGCGTGTCACGCAGAGCGCATTAACGACAGGAAGGCGACCGTTCGGTCTACTGACTGCTGACTACACAGACCGTGTGAAGTGGTAGGGCAGGACGGGTGGTCGGCGGATGTGCGTGTTGTAACCAGCAGAACGATAAGAGTCACGATGATCACTGTGAACAGTACGACAAGACACACGACAGCACCGCCCAGTATCCACCGTTTCTTCGCTCGCACCGCCTGCCGCCGTCTGTCACATTCGCACCTTTGTCATATTTTCACTTCGTATCAGTATCATAAATTATGCAAAAAGGCATCAGTAAAAACAACGCGTCACTGAAAAACGGTTTGAATAATAGTAGATAGCGGTGCCAGATTGGAAATGTATGCACTTTGACTTGACATGAATGAACAACTCCAAAGTAATTTGCAAAAAAACGGAATTTTTTTTTCTCTTCTGTTCATCAGATGGCAACGACCATTTGCAATTATGAGTTTTGGCGCGTGTTGGACCAACAAATCTCCCATTCCCTGGGTGGTCAGTACGTCATTGGACCGTACACGTGTACCTGGTAAACGGCGTCTGAATCTAAATCTGTCTAACGATTTAAACAAAGGACCCGAATGTGACAGACGACAGAGGACAGACTACGCTACGGAGATCACGCTAAAGCGATTCCGCCTAAAAACTCCACATTACTGAAACCGGACGCAGCCCATAGTTTACCGCAAACAACGTGGTTTTTTAATCGCATATATCTAAACGACATCATTATAATCATAATAATCAATGTGCCCTATCTACAACAGTTAGGTCGATAGTGCGTTACAATGTCAGTTGGAAAACAGGAGACACTTGAGGACAGTGGATAGAACGACTCTCTCATTATGTCTCTCATTAGGTTTTGTTTCTGTGTAGGCCTACGTGTGAATTTGTAGTTAGTTAAACTTGTGCAATAAACGAAGACATAGGCTATACCTGTCGGCTGCTGTGGCCTTGGACACGGAAACGTCCACTTTAAAGTCGAGTCCCGACGGCGACTTCCTGGCGGTAGCGCTGTTGGACGCGTGGTTTGGAGATGCGTCATCAGTGACGTCACAACCCTAGACGGACCGACCACACACAACGTACATACAAAACACACGATGTCTTCGTCGGATGAAAGAAAGAAGTGGTGCTCCGAATATCTTATCGGCATGTGCCGGTGTACGGACAAAAAACCACTAAGCTCGTTTTTCAGTACAATTCTTCGTCCAAATAAAGTGCATATTCATTCGAAAATGTAACTCAAGTCGCCTCACCATTATACTATAAGTCTAAGATAATTTGGCAGCTTTTGTTGGTGTAGTTTATTAAACCGATTATTCTTTATTTTTTTGTACTCAGCAAAGCTAGTCATCAAAAGATGCTGCTTTATCGTCGCGGGGTCAACGACGCACGCTAAAGGTTCAGATACAGCACGAGACAATGTTCTTGCATAAAATTCTAGGAAATTGGATTCATTAGTTTGGCGAGTTAACTTAAGCACAATAAAAAATTGGCTTAGTGGCCGTTTGTCCCATGGCCATTTGTCCGAGATTCGCATGTGTCAGCGTTGACTTGTTATGCGGCCTTCCCAATATTGCTGCGTTACGGTTTTGGCCTCCAGTCGATCACTCTGCCTGTTCGCATCGTACGGGCGCTTAATTTGAAAACCGAAAAAACAGCGCAGAAAAGCAAAATTAGTGTAAACTGTAAAACTAAAAGTTTTCCAAAGCATGAGTAACGTGTACCGCTGTTCAGTTTGGAAGGTCAAAGTTCAAGGTCATTGAACGTCAAAAACCTCCGAAACATGACGTATTGTCGCGTAGGGGCCTAAATGTCAACTTACGACTAGAGCGCTGCAGTTTAATGTTTTTATGCATGTTTTTATATGTTTTTTATAAGAATAAAAAACATGTTTTTATGTTTTTTTTTATTTGCAAATCAATGTTTTTAACGTCTGTGGTAGGTTTGCATCTTGTATAACCGTGCATTGCTAGGACGTTCTATCACGACAGCGAATATCGTCGACCTCGGCGCGTGATAACATAATTTACAAATAGCTTCAAGCGCAATGTCGACTGCTCCAAGCAATAACCCTGGACGATAACCTTTCTCATGCAGAGCTTATATGTAAGGCAGAGGCAATCTACCGCATGGGCGCCGATTTCATAAGACTGAAAAGTAACGGGGTTGGAGGGCGGGCGATCACTCCGATGGCAGAAAGCGATGTCCCCACAAGCATAAACTTCTGCTTCCTGAAGATTGTTTGGAACCGCAGAATCCTTGGTTAGGCTATTTATAGACGCCTTTCATAGCTGTGATTATGATAGTCGTAAATCATGATGCATATATATATATATGTATATCCAAACCGCGCACGGCGGCGGTCAGACCAACCGACAAACGATTGTTGGTAAGTTTCGAACTGAAACTAAAACACATGACATTTTTATTCGCATGGGGCAGCATACAACAAGTTCTCGAACTCCGTAACTGAGTTTGAGGGTGCCAAGAAAATAAAGAATGATAAAATAGATAAGGAGAGAGAGGTGATGAGAAAGAGGGAGCGCAGGCATGCAGTAAAGGCGGTCGATCGTTCCCACGGCGAGTTGCTGAAGTCGACGCGTAGGCCTAATGATCGAGCGTTAAGCCCATCTCACTGGAGACAACTGACGCCGTCAAAATCGCTGTCGGCTCAGCACCGACGTAGTCGAACCAGTCGATCTCACCGGGATATGCGGCTCTGAGAATTGCATCACATGTCACAGCAATAACAAACACGTTCGGCGCTCAATACGTCAAGATCGTAGCTTGGCGATTAGCGCAACAGATGAGACATCCGCGCAGGACTCTGCGTCAGTCAATACATCACATAAATTAAGAAACACTGCGGTTGCAGTCCAACCCTTTGTTCTACATCATTTCTCATTATGATGACAGTAATTTTCTGGTTTCGCTGATGTTGAGTGTGGACTGCTCTACGTCTTTTGCTCCCTTAGATCTTATAGCTGGATCTTTTTTGTATGCTACTTCCTATTAGTGATTACTAGTAACCTACGCCCTATCTTGCACCGTTTAGCCACATAGCGCGTACTGGCTTTCAAGGTCTTCCATAAAAAACGTATAAGCTAAAAACTTAAAAACAGTTTTTTCAGCCCTAGGATAAAATCATTGGTAGAGCTAATTAGCAAGTATAAATGGAAGGCGAAATGCTAGCCACAAAACGGCCTTGCGTACATTCTGTACAACATTCTGGGTTTATTTTCTCGCGCCACTTACCTAAGCCCCCAAAGGATTCGGTCGTGCATTTTGCGCACCTGCGCTTTTCCAGTCGACCTGGTAAACTGAGCCGAGTACAGTGACATTTAATAATAGCAGATCGATTGATAGTCGTGTTAGTGATGCGCCGCCAAACTGAATCCTGTTTCTTGATCGAATTCTGGCACGCGAGCCTTTACAAGGAAGCGCAGAGCGAATGAACTTGCATGGGACGTCGCTTCCAGTCTGCTACTGAGCTGTGTGATTGAGGACTGCATTTCACTGCACTGTCTTCAATTACGAATTACTGAATTACTGAAGTACGTCGCTATTTTGACGCAGATTTGGTTTTTACAATGCCAACACTTCGTGCGCGCGCTACAATTTCTTAACTATAATAAAATTATAAAATTGTAGTTGATGCCTGTAATATATAAACACAGCGTACAATAAAATGTGGTATTTTATGGGCAAAATTTTGAATTTGTGTAATTTTTGCATTTTTGTTTTCAGTGTTTACACTTATTATGAAAGTAATCATTCACTGTTACACATGAATGCTTTGTTATGCTTTCGTAATGTTAGTTACTTTCCCTATTTTCAATATTAGTCAATCTGTCAGACTGTTTGTCTGTCTGTCTGTGTATTTATCCGTACGTTTGTCTATATTTTATACGATTTTAACTTAGGGGGCCGAAATTTAAGCTGCTAGAATCAATGTTTAATGCTGAAAATTTTATACGCAAGTTATCATGGTATATCTTTAGCCATTTCGGTGCAATTTGCTTTTAAAATGTGTGCCGCAGCCTAAAAACTGCAAAAAATTACAAAAATTTCTATTTTTGTGGTTCAAGATCGTTTAAGTTCATCGATGTTGGTATTTTCGGAAAGCTCGCCAGCAGTACCAGCAGTAATTTCCCAAGTTTGTGCCTATCTGCAACTGTTTTACCCTAAACTAGCCAAAGCGGTAAAATAACGACTTTTTAAGGAGTATCATTCTTTGACGCCCTCGTTCGAGAGAAATCTCTTCACTTATCGGCTCGAAATTTTCCACAAAACTACAGCCATTGTCGCAGCCCACAGTAAAAATTTCGTCATCGTAGCTGCACCATTTTGACAAAATCGCAGAGTGTGACGAACAGACAGACACACATGCAGACGGAAGCTTTTACGATAGCTAAGACGCGCTTAGCAATGCTGCCACGCGAAAAATTGTTTATTTACTGTCACATTTAAAAGTAAATTTGCTCTATTACCAATTGACAGATTACATCTACCAGCGTATTTCGAATATATGTCAGAATTTGTTCCGTGAGCAACACACTCTTATTAGCAGATAGCGATGTGACAGCCTACTCCAGTTCGGTAGCAGACTCAACTATAGATTCGAGTTCTTATTTTACAGGACTCAAACTCCGACACACTAAATTCAGACTCAGTGAATTGTGTGGCATGGGACTAACTGCATAACATTGTTTTTTTTGTATTTTAGTATGTATTTTGATAGCGTAGCATCAAAAAACAGATAGTGACTAAGTTCCAACATTCTGGAGTGTTGCTGCTTTTCGACGCACGCCTGCTCAAATTGTCAACACTAAATTTTACGAACGTTCTCTTTCGTCAAACTCACTGACTCAGACCAAGAGGACTCCACTACATCACTATCAGCGCAGACTGCACTAATTAAACTAGGCCTATGCAAATGTTTCATTCGCCGTCGAGCAGTCAATTAATCTCCATAATCAACGCCATGTTGTATGCGTTGTTACATCTCGACATGAAATATCAGCGTAATCCAAGACAACTGATGAATGTCGGCCAGCGCTCCTCGCTGATTAGACCTCGCTACTGATCAACTTCCTGGTTAGCTTCGGCGCAACATGGATGCAGGAAATGAGGAAGCGTAAAGACCAAACTCCATAATTCCATCTGTTGTAAATTTCTTTGACAACAAGTCGCACCACAAGCTCTCTTTACATGTTGTGAATTTGTTGTACATCATCATGCTCATAATCATATTCGTTTATCAGGCAGTAGTTGGCAGACTGCAACTAGAGTTGCAATATAATCGAATGTAGTCGATGTTGATAAAGAAAATTAAACTGTTATAAAAACACAAATGCACACAAACGAGATTGAAAGAAGCGAAAACTGTACATAACGTAACTCTAGGGCATTGAGGATAATGTCAACAACTGTTTTACGTAACATTCAAATGATGTAATTACAGTCGTCATAACTAATATCACACTATAGTTGTACGTCATGATGCACAACAAATCCACGATAAATCGAAACGGATGGAGTTTGGACGTCGTCTGGCACGTCCGTCATGGTCGACATCGCAATCTGTCACCTCGACGATCGCATAGCTCTCTCTCTCTCTGCACGGAGTCATCGACTCGCGACTCGCCGAAGACTCACGGATCCTTCTCTAGCTGGTCATGTTAGTAAGATCGATGATGCGAGTTTAGACCTACACGTAGTTAGCTAGCCTAGCCCACTGCAATCAACGATCGCATCACTAATAACGCTTTCCATTGATCGCGTCTGCGGTCTGCTCGCCAATCCGATCCTCACTCACTCCGTCGATCCCCAATGTCGTCCTAATAACTACTGCATGTCGGCGTAGGCCTAGGCTATAGACGGAGGCCTAATGATTGTGTTCAACGAATGCCGTGTATAACGAGAACGGCATTTACACGCGGCTAGTTTTGGACATGTGCTGTACAGTCACTATTCCTAATCAGTCAGATATTTTCTGCATGAAATTAATTACACGCTTAACAATCCTGCATGCGCAGTCACTAAACACGCATTTACACAGAAACATCTAAACTGCATGAAGATGCTTCACGCGCATAAAAGTGCTAAATGTGCACTGTCTACATCTCCGTCTTCATGCATTTCGATGCATGATATGGCTCATACACGTCAAGTAATTGCGAGATTTTTTCTAACATGCTACTCTGCAGTCTGCACGAGTGTGATGGATGATCTGAGATTGAATTGTAGACGACGAACTTTGCAATAGCGTCGCGCAGAACAAGTTAATGGCGCGAACACAACACCAAAACCTTTTCCTTTTTTAAAAAACCAAGACCAAGACTTATTCTTAAGAACAACACTTTTCATGCACCATTAAATGTTTTAACGTATCAATATCAAATGGAAACAATAACAGCACAGTTATTATTCGACTCCACGACTGCCGTCGAAATATTTATACTAATAGTATTTGCTAGCAAAAATCTGGAAATTTTCTAGACTTTTTTGCCAAGACCAACTTACGAAGGCCAAGACTTTATTTTTTTGTCCTCAAGACTGCATGACTGGATCACACGCACAACATTATTTGCGACTGTCACTCAAAGTCAGTTGACCGTCAGCCGCAGTCTTGCGATGCCATCACACCGACAACGTTAAGACGAGAACACGCGATGAGACGAGCGCAAGAAGATATCTAATGTAATTCAGTGTCGAGTTTAATAGCCTATGAACCTACACAGTGTGTGTGCCTGATGTTTGACTCGCTAGTCACGCTGTCAGTCAATGTTAGAGCCTACGCCAAGAAATACGCAGTGAAACCGCCCGACGCTCAGTGTATATCATTTGAACATCTTCTTTAATCCGCATCTACAATATGTCGTTCGTGTATGTGAGCAAAAATAAAATAATAAGCTAAGGCAAGTTATTTACTATACAACATGCACATCTAAACTATTCCATTAACTTTTTATTGTACGTTAAAAATGCACGAACAAACACAGAAAGTTGACCTGCATCAGTTTTCCGTGAACGGAGTCGGCAGCCTCTTCCTCGTCCATTGCGTCGTATGCATGGAGCGACGTCAGATAGCTGTCATGTGTCCGAGCAGTTCGCTGTCGTATTAATCGGACTGGTAGTAGGTCAGTAGTTCTTGTTCGTAGATGTCGCCGTGCCGTGCGTTTCTCGGAATGAGCGCCTGACGGCCTGACAGACGCTCAGCAAGCGAATAGCGAGCGAGCTGGCCGCCGTGAGTTGGTACGTACGTCGTTACGCACACACGCACGTCCAGATTGCCGCTCAGCGCAGCACGCCGCAGGCTCCGCAGCATCCGATTGCTTTTTGTTGACCAGCAGAGCAGAGATGCACAATTTTTTTGGCAGCACAAGTAAGTAAGTAAATAAAGTAAGATTATTTGTGTAGTGCAATTAAAAGTTATATGGCATTGTGGATGAACAAGTATCTTTTTAGCTACAGCCTGAAGTTACTGCAGTTGAGTATTTGCCGCAACTACATGTATGCCTGATATACGTCTTCTAAATATCAACGTATTTTGGTTCTAAACACTTTTTATTTAACATACTTATCTTAGCGTATATTGGGTATATTGTTAAGTTGCTGTACTTTATAAACATTTTTATTTTTAAAAAACTGCTTTTACGATTTCTTACAAAATATTTTTGTTCCAAATTACGCTGCATTTCGTTAATTATTGCATACGAAATTGCACTTTTATCAAAAAATGCAAAAAATATTATGTTACATTATGTTGCATTATGTTACACTAATGCTTTTCTGCTTTTCGTGTTTAGTTTTCTGCAATCTATTCTTGAGTGCAGAGTTTCTGATTTCGACGTGGATCTGCTCGGGTGCGCATATGCTGCAGGTCTACTGCTGACAACCAGACTCCTTGTACGCTGTCCTTGCTACATGCTGCCGTAGCTTTCAACCAGAAATAAGGTTTGCTGGCGTCTGCATGGACAAAAACTGCATTGCTACCGGACGCCGTCGGTCGGCGGCAGATTACGTTTGTCAGCGTGCGGCTAGTCGTCAATCAGCTGTGTAGCGGCTACTCGTAGGCCTACGTGACAACACTAGTTGATGTGATGTGTCGTTGCATCCAGTAGCCTACTGACTGACGCTCCTAGTCCCGTGTACGCCACCTTCAGGCATTGAAGCTCTGCCTTTTTCCATCTAGGCCCCTACTGACCGTCGGGGACTCCGGGCGACTCGAACGTTGTAATTTATAGCATTTTTAGTGCAGAAAAATGCACAATTTTATTTGCGATTTTAATGTTTGTCTCTTCGTTTGTTTAGTCGAACTTTTCATCACTCTATCGAGTGCTTGTTTTGTTGTTGTAATTTTTTTTACAAAAAATGTTTTTGTTATTTTTTTCTTCTGGCCGCGTGAGGTACACTAAACTGGCTATCCGTCATTTTTAGCAGCCCCAATGGTCACATTACGCGTCTTGTCTGTCTGTCCCTCCCGGAGGGGCTTCTGAGTCACAATTGGAAAACAAAAACGGAGCTAAAATTAAAATAAATGTTCTCTGGAGCAGGAGTAACCGATGTGCCAATTTTCACTCAAAAAGACTTATTGGACGTCAAACATTTTCAAGAAAACGACGCATATCTCGCGTAAACAAGACTCGTGCGTTTGTACATAGTGTAAACGTGGACTTTCGATTAAACTTCTATAAGACTAGGTGCTGTAGGTACTGTAAATTGCTAGGCGGACGGCCACATTGGCCTATTAATGACGGCACAGGGCCGACGTTTTTTTGGGTTTGAATGATGCCTGTGACGCGATTGTCGGCACTGTAACAAATAGTTACAGCGGTTCAGTGTCAATACTGCATCAGTATCGATCGGCGTCAATAAATTAATGAATTCTGTAACGACGCGTGTCATCTTCGGCTTGGCTGACCACATTGCACTGGTGCCGCCCATCCGTCGCCAAGCAGAAGGCCCATTAGTAGGCCCACTAACTCAGTGTATAGTAGCTAGCCCATGCAGTTAACGCTGACCGGGGTGCAGCGAAGTTACGAGCGCGGAAGAGTGGCTTCATGGCGTGGGAACTAGTTGCGTTATTGATGCGGGCGTCGGTGAGCGGACGTGAGGCGACGTCCTACGACGCACTGCCGACCGACGCCCGACGACTAAAAGACGAGAACAAATCGAGCGAATGATGTGTATCTTGCGAGTGAGTGACAGAGTAAGCAAAGCTTTAACCTTCCCCGCTCACATTACAGGTCAGTTTGACGTCCAGTCTGTCTATGCAGGCAATCAGTTGCAGCACTGGAACTGAGAGTACTAAGTAAGTAAGTAAGTAAGTAAGTAAGTAAGTAAGAGTGTATCTTGCGAGAAGCAGCGCACGACAGCGATGTCGGTCGGTCGGTCAGGCTCGGTTTCAGTGCGGACTGCACTACGGCTATCGATCGACCACTGCCTTCTGCCCGCTCTGCTCGGCTTGACAGCATGGGGCTCATCCAGCAACAGTCGCCGTCATTTATGGGGTGTTTACACGATCGAGCAAACATCGAGCAGCTATAGCTCGACGTTCTATGGTAATTAGCATGCTAATTAGGAGGGAAGGCGGGTTGTAATTGGAAGGCCTATATAACACGTGATCAGCTGCGGTCTAAGAGCCTATTCGTAAGCATAGGCCTACATTTGAGCCAAGGGGCGGGGTTCCAATAGGCCTGCTTGAGCCAGCTCGATGCTTGTTCGATGTTTGCTGGATCGTGTAAACACCCTATTAGACACTGACTCTGCGGAAGCCCCGCGCAGCAGCGTTGTGGGTCAAAGAAGTAGGAGGGGCAGAAATTTGCAACTTTCGGACGGACCGCTGTATATTTTCGACAGAGAACATTATACGGTGCTCATAATTTTAGTTTTGCTCCTAAACGCTCCAAAATGAGTGATTTTTTGCCTTCAAATTGTGTAGTTTAGAAAAAAAATTCCCGACAAAAAGACATTTTGATACACTAAAATTTAGAGAGAGGAAAACTGTCCACGCTGCCACGGCCACGATTCCACTTCTAAAAGCTTGGGGAGAAGGCCGCGCTTCACGGGCGTTTGATTGCTAAATAAGTTTCTTACGCAGTAAATGGACGAACTTTTGCATTCAGACGACGATTCCGCCTTAACGCCAGTCGCCGTTTCACACGCGTACATCCAAGCTGAACGGTAAAAATAGAAATACGGAACACTATGTAGTACACATAGAGTGCAAAGTTTCACTCCAAAATGTCTCAATAGGGCCTAATCGACTTTTGGTATATTTTGAAGGAGAAATTGCAGTGCACTTTTTGTCCTTCGTATTTTCTATTGGGCTATGGTTAGTTTAGAGCAGGGGTCTCAAACTCATTTGGGGGTGCGGGCCACACTGCAAGATATCACTCAGTCGGTGGGCCGCATTGTTTTTAGAGACTAAAAAATGCAGTAAATGCAGTAATTAATAGGCCCCTACAAATGACAGAAGTTATTTTTGCAGTGTACACTGTAGTTTAGAACTTCAAATTTTTTTTCCGTCTCCGACTAACTCTTACCGCTGATTTGGCAGAAACCAGAGAATCGACGTTAGTCTTGAAATCACGGGTGTTAGCCAATTGCAATGTTGCATTCAGACGTTTACTAGTGAG
>Ga0056128_1010176_pt1 | contig 11736 bp, 6 predicted proteins | sample WorMetLIZISLAND2_FD_71113 | JGI IMG/M metagenome (GOLD analysis project Ga0056128, IMG submission 71113) | Marine gutless worms symbiont microbial communities from Max Planck institute for Marine Microbiology, Germany - Olavius geniculatus... ... | reverse complement strand
AGTTTAGATAATTAAAACAGAAATTGTATGTGTTTAGGTGGCCAGCTTTGTTGACCAGTATGGTTTTCTGGCAACCTGGCTCAGTTGTATTATATTATGTTATCAACTACTTGTATTTTTTGAGCCAAATAAATTTCTTCTTCTTCTTCTTCTTCTTCTATGTCCCACTACACGCAAATGCGTCTCTACATTACCTTGTAAAATAAATGTAAGAAAAAACCCAACGATAGGAACAAACATTTCGGTAAATGAAAAAAACACTTTAGACCAACATTGCGGTAAATAATCCGTATGACAATAAATTGTTTTAGACCCACACAGTCTAGTGTCATACACTGCAATGATGATCTGAAGTGTTTTTGTCATATACCAAAATGTTTGTTATTATCGTTATATATGTATATTTTATTTATATTTCATAACGTGGTTTAGAGACGATTTACGTTGTGTTGGGAATATATTATCATAATCACATTATTGCAAATTGTCGGCGAAATGCGCCAGTAAAAGAATTTTTAAAATAGGTCAATGATTGGCAAAGATATAGACAAAAGCATAGTGCCACTTTTTATGACTCACCCTGTATAGCCGGGTGAGAATAACAAACGTACACCGGCATGCTGTTGGCGAGACAAGCTACCATCTATTCCACTGCTTCTGCTAGGCCTACTGCTGCTGTTGCTGCTGCTGTGCCTGCAACTGGCATTGTCTACAGAGCTTAATGGCACAATGTCATGCCAATAATGGTGTTTTGCTTCTGGCTGTGTGAATGTATTGCGTTTAGTGCATCAACTGCGTTGCGTTCCTTTTAACCGACCGTACTTACTTAACGTTCAAGCTTATGGTACGGTTGTCGTCTGTCCTTCGTCCGTCTGTCACGGACGTGTTGCGGCTAAACGGTGCGAGATAGAGCCTAGATTGCTATTGATCACTAATAGAAAGTCGCATAATTGGCTTTCAAATGACATGAAAATCATCAACCTTGGATGACCTTGAAGATCATTATTACAACAAGAACTGTAGGCCTACAGGCTGTAGCGCGTCTTCCCTAACGACAGTTGGTTTTTTTGTTGTTTCACTGTTTAAATTGCGCTATATTTGTTTTGTAATTTTACCCGAAACCCGGTCTCTTTACACCCTTCGCTAACTAACGTACGACGTACCAGAAAAGCTGATATGACGTCATTGCACGTGACACATTAGGCCTACAAAACTCAGAAACAGACGCACAAGTCTGAACAGAAGCTGCGTAATTTAATTAATGCAGTGTTATTTTTAAAACGTGTGTAGTTTCGTCTCAATCGTCTGCTATGTTTTACTCGAGATCTCAAGATAGGCGTACGAACGCGTCGACCATTTATGTGTATGTAAAGGCGAGTGCGGATCGACGTGACTGAACTGAAGTGACATATGGTTTAGTTTTTCACGAATTAACCAATGGACAAGCAGAACGAACCTATTGGTCATTGGTTAACGCGTACGTGAGCGTAATAACGTACGCCACCGACGCCGTTGGACGGTGCCTACTGTAATGCATTACTGCTTGCCCATTGGTCAGTTCGTCAAAAACTAAACCATGTCAGTTCAGTTCAGTTCATTTACGTCGCTCTGTACGCGCTTTAACATACGTAGGCTATCAACTTCGGGACAACCGTTTCTTACTGTCAACTGATAGCTCAAATCGTTATGTTTACTGGGCTGCCTAACCTTTTACGGTTTCCTTACCGTTGGTTAGGCAACTGTCGTACTCTAGAGACAGTTTGTGTCATGATGTTTTCTTCGTGCTGAGCCTAACTTAGAGCTGCGTACTATATTCAATGAACGTTTTACATTTTATAGTTGCACTAGCAAAATGTTCACTACGACACAGGCATTCATTCATTCATTCATTCATTGTACACTCTGGGTATTTATAGCTTATAGCCTGCGTGGCTATACAGCTCGTTCGTGCTTGTCGTAATAGCTAGGCCGCTCAGATATAGCGTCACGCATGCATTCTGCGGGCTGTGAAAAAGTTCTGAAGCGATTCAATGGTCGCGCCGACCGTCACTGAAGTCGCTCTGATCAGTTGAACCTACACTATAACGCAACGTAACAAAAAAGCCCAGCTGTCGCTAGGGAAGACGCGCTACAGCCTATACTGTTACTGTATACTGACCTTCAAGGTCATCCAAAGTCAATGATTACTCCGCCCAGAAACGATAGCTTGCCGAGCGGACTTTAGTTTTGTGGCATTTATTCTTTTCCCCTCGCGTAATCTCCGAGCTCCGTGGGCCGATCGCAATTTTGTATGATGCTTCTAAGTATGTTCGATTTTATAATCCCGGTCGAAATTTTGGGGGAGCCTCCCCGAAAAAAATTTAGGGGCCAAAAACATGCAAAATTTGGCTCGATTTTGGTCGACTTCAAAGTTCGGCGGCGAATATCTCCGGAAGGGATAAAGAAATTCAAAATCGGTGAGTTATTCGTTCGACAGCGATTCCTCCCGCGTTAGGCGAAACAAGTCCGGTGAAGTTTGGTCCAGTAACCTTGGAGATCTAGATGTGAAGTTGTAGGCCTACCCACCCAAAGCGCATTTTTCGGAAGACCACATTTCGGCCCCTACGGGGTGCTGCGCCACCAAATTTTTTACACGCGCTAGAGAATGACCAAGTCTTACTAGCGCACCCCGCACCGGGGACCGTGACCCCCCTTACAATTTTTTTCAAGTGGGGTCAAAAATTGGCTTAAAATGTAATAAAGGAGCGCTTACAGCTTCGGAGTTAGGGGGTGTAGCCCTACGAAACTTTGGCACTTGACGTGTCTCTAGGTTGGGGTGTTAACACAAGTACAACTTTTGGGGGCACCGCCCCCTTTAAAATTTGGGAGGGCAAAAAACGTTTAAAAATCGGTTCGATTTACGACAACTTTCAAGTTTGAGCGCAAATATCTCTGGAACCGATGAAGATAGCGACAAAATCTAAACGACGTTGACGAAAACGATTTTTTTCATTATTCAGCAGCACATTGACACACAGTCAGTGTGATTCGGGCAATATCACCTTTTGTAATTTTTGCTGTTTTCGATGTGCAAGTCCTTAAATGTTGCCATTAACAAGTGTATAAACTAATGTTTTGTACATTTATGCAATATATCGGCCGTTCCCGTTAAGAAAGAAAGAAAATTATAGACCTACGCATACTCACAAGCGGCTTTCACAGTTTACAAAGCTATGTAAGGGTGATATACGTCAAAACTCGAAAACGGCTTTCACTTAGCTTAGCTTGGCACCTATTTTGTGTCGATTAAGTAAAAGTATTTACAACGAAATTTTGTTTATGATATACAGTAATATTTTTAAGTAGTTAGGATGGCTAGTCTTGTACGGGCCATTCTGGAATTCAACACGCGATGATATCGCCCCAAAACCAGGAATTTAAACATCACCATTACACAATGTCAGAACTGTACTATGTCAGTACTGACTGTGTAATAGTGCTGTGAGATACCTTCGATACATCGATAAGTATCGCGAGTATCAACCTAGGCACGCAATATTTCAGAGATTTCGTGCAAGAAAAACATTTTCAAATACGGGGTTGGTTGGAGGGGTAGGTAGAAAAATGTGCGTTTTTAACGGAAAACTGGACATAGACCTTTGAATAGACTCATCGGTTCAAACGTAACTTAATAAGTTGACAAATTCATCAAATTCAATCTTTGTGTTCATTGTTATTGTTGACGTTTCGGCAACCGCTGCTGCCTTCGTCGGAACGACTGTCCACCACCACCAGGTGTCGCTGTGGCGGACAGTAAGTAATCATAAATGTGTGAAAGTTGGTAGGACCCCTCGTCTCGGTTCATCGACTTGTCTTGTTCTTTCCTGACGTGTATCGCTTCCCTGATTTATTGGTCCATCCTGTTTCTTCCTCTGTTGACCACCTTGGCGCGGTCCCGACGTGGTTGAGACTTGAGAGAGATAGAGTGGTCTGTGACTGCTGACTTGTTTTGCTTTCTTGCGGCGGATTTACTGGTGCTTCGAGTGTATGCCCTCACATCGCGTTGTGTAACTTCCTGTCGATGTTCCTGTGGCCATACTCCACAAGCTCTACCTGTTTCTCCTATGTAAATTTTGTCGCAGTTCTTCCCTGGTATTTTATAATATAAAATACACATTCACAGGCGTCTTGATGTCTTTGTCTGTCCTTTGGATGCACGAGTAGACTTCTTAGTGTCTAGAATGGTTTCATGGCTGATGAAATACCATGTCGTCTGTAGGCTCGGGTAACATTATATGCCGTGTCTCTTAACGTTTTCGAAACAGGCCTATTTCGCAAACGTTAAGAAACACGGCGTATGATGTTACGATTAATCACTAATATGAAGTGGCATATGCCCTTTCAGATGAAATAAAAATCATCGACCTTGGACGACCTTGAAGGTCACTGACAACCAATTGCGACAATTGAGCTTATTGTTTTTTTGCTTTGTACTGCTGTTTTTATTTGTCACCTTCAAGGAAAGAAATCTTTAAGAACGAACTATTGCATGACTGCTTTAAAAAGAATTAGTAATCACAGGTGCAGTTAACGACGTTTTATGTCACCTAATTGTAAGAACTAATTTCAACAACAACTCTTTAGTATCGTGATTCGTGACATGTGTTGTGTCGGCTCTGTTGTAGGTTTTAGGCCTACGACGCTTTACAGATGTTTTTAACGTTTAACTTTAATTTGTCAAAAACTGCAGTTTTACCTCTTTGTTCACTGATCTGAGGATCAAAAATGTTTTCGTCATCATTTTATTCGTGACAAATATGACAATTCAATAAATGCAAAAAACATTATCAGTAAAGGGACAGTAGAACTGGACAACTGCTGGGTTTTGGCAATGCTTAAACAACAGCCCGAAACTATAATATTTGTGCTGACAATTTGTATAGGCTTATCTGTTTTTAGTGAAAACGATGAAAACCCAAATGGTCACGTGACCATATAAATAAGCACAAATCAGATAATCTGCAAATTTGTAAACTGCGGCTAATCGAATATTAGTGAAGCGGGCGATCGACCAATAGTAGATCAGTTTGTGGTCACTTGGCCATCACTTTGATCGCTGCAATGCTACATCCGGTCTGGCCCAACACCTCGCCCAGCAATAGTGATGCTCGTGTCGAGAAATTCCTGACAGTGCAAACTTTGGAAATCGAGGTCCCTATTTTAGGAGAACAGATGTCCGTAAGGAATCGGAGATGGTACCGTTGGATTGTTAAGTTCCTATAGGCTGTCAATGGTAACCATGCCACTGAGGCAGTTTTGCCACTCGCAGTGCAAGTATTTAGGATACAGTCAGTATTCCCCTTTGTCGGAAATGGGGGAGTTGTAGAGGATCCGACTTGGTACCTCAGTGTAGCCGTCGAGCGACTCTACAGAGTGCGGCAAAAAGTGGAAAGTGTTTCGTTTTTTTCTCAACAACCGTTCGTAATTTTAATTCGAAATTTTACAGATATATTTACTAAGACCTTCTACATTTAACTGCCAAATAAAAGTTGATTTTGTTGAAAAACGACAAAGTTACAGACTTTTTTAACATAACCGCCTACCGATTTTTCAGCATTTAAAAATGTTCCGGCTACAACACCAATTAAATAACATCGTTGAAACAACACAGTTAAATAATGATCAGATGCCAGAATTCCATTGTCACTGCGAATGTTCGAAGTGATCACCACCAGCTCCAAGCAACAGCACCAGTCTCCAGTCGCCTTGTTTGAGAAATCTTTTACAGCCTTGTCGATCGGTCCCTGTGGCAGGTTGCCCCAGATAACCTGAAGCGCTTCCTTGAGTTCGGCGCTTGTTTTCGGCTTTGTTTTAAACTTGCGGTAAGCCTCCAACACTACACTCCATACGTGATAGTCCACTGGGTTTATTTTTGGCGAATTTGGAGGCCATTTTTCTGTTGTGATGATCGTCATCACATCATCAGATATTCGTTGACATACGTAACTTCTATCAACGCAATCATGTAATATGTCAAAAACATGCAAACATTTACGAAAAACGTCCATTGTGTGTGCAGAAAGTAAACACAACTAACAAAAAGTACTCTAAATAGAAACTAATGTTTACAACAAATTAAAAACGTTAAAAACAGGCAATTTGATATCTGGACAGCTGGCCCGCAGCCAGTTCTGTGCACTGCGCGGCGTTGCGCGTTCTGTGTGCTGACGCGCCGTCCTGCTGGAAGATGAATCCGGTGGGCAGCCGACAACTGCTTTAGAGGAATGATAATTTAGTGATAATCTATAAACAGTATAAATTACTGTTTATCGAACCTTACTGTGACGTCATCGGCAGTAACGTGTAATCAGTTTTTGAAAATTAAATAGCATTTTTTAGCTTGAACATTTCTAATGCTGAAAAATCGGTAGGCGGTCATGTTAAAAAGTCCATAACTTCGTCGTTTTTAACCGAATCATGTTTTACTTGGCAATTAAATGTAGATGGTTTCAGTAAATAAAGCTGTAAAATTTCATATTAAAATCCTCAACGGTTGCTGAGAAAACGGCGGAAAACTTTAGGGGTCCACTTTTTTGCCGCACCATCTATTTACCTGTTCTGACAGTTTTTCGGTAAGACGTATTGTTTAGTTACCATACATACATTACAGACAGCAGACAGACAGGCTAGTGTAGCACGGTTGGCCAGTAAGAACAATTTGCCCGTTTATTCACCGATTTAATCGCCAAAATGTCAGATACCGATACTTAAAATATCGCAATATGTTTTCATAGGCGCATCTCTAAGCAAGCAGACGCGCACAGGTGTGACGGTCTGACCGAATGACCAGCATTTCTCATTAGTACGCCCGACAGACAGCTCATCGCTATAAAATACAAGGTTAAAAAAGACAATTGGGATAAAAACATTCCGCGCTCTGTCCAAGCCCGTTTGCCCCATTTTCAGCTTGAACATTTTTCAATGCTGAAAAATCGATAGGCGGTCATGTTAAAAAATCCATAACTTCGTCGTTTTTTAACAGAATCATGTTTTACTTGGCAGTTAAATGTAGATGGTTTCAGTAAATAAAGCTGTAAAATTTTATATTAAAATCCTTAACGATTGTTAAGAAAACGGCGAAAAACTGTAGGGTCCACTTTTTTGCCGCACCCTGTATTTACTAGCTATTTGGCAACTCTCCAGTTCAAGAAAGTAACTGTAAGTTGTAACAAACGTCAGGAAATTTTTTTAAATAACGCTAAAACGCGTTCTTATAAGAAATAAAACTAAACCAAACGTTTGCAGTGTAAACGATGAATAAAAAAGTATTTTTTGTTTACGTTATGCATTGATTTTATACGTTATTTTAACCAGTTTTGTGTGGGTTTTTTGTAAAACATTTGCGTAATTTTTACATACCAATTTTTCCACAAATAATTTTGCAGGCATAAGCGTTTTATTGACAGCTACTATTCATAACCGTTTTAACTCCTGGCGAAATGTAACAAATAGTTTTCTGTCATGCATTAGAAAAGCAAGGTCTTGCTTGCAAGAAAAGCAATTGTCTTCTATTACGTTGTCGTCTTATGAGCCGCGTTTCTTATCTTGCTTCTCCTTCTGTCCCGTAGTATTTTAAAGTCGAAAACAAGAACGCGTAGAAAAAGCAAAATAACAGTGTGAAAGTGGAATTAGAAATAACCTCGGTGTATCAGTGTTTTAAAACTCACTCACCGGACACCCCAGACCTTCAGAAAATGTTTTGCTTACAAGTTTACTTAGAGATGGCAGATCACACGCTGGCCGGTTTAGGCGCGCCGAGCGCGACTCCAGTGCCGACTGCAAAATACTTATTACTATGCTTAATTTGTTGTGGGTGCAACTGGACGGACAGACGGCCGCATACAATGTGGCACTAGGCGCAGTGTTTCGCGGCGTTCTCACCAGGTGTCGCCAGCAAGCACCTGCTCTAATGGCGAGAAACAATGGCATCGTCGTACGGCGAGTGGGCGGTTGGGAGGTCCAGTCCTACATAGTTAGCATTAGATGCACCAAAAAAACGCTGGGAGTCGTCGTCTAAAAAAACAAAAAATACACTCTTGCGTTTTATTTTATATCTCCGTAAAAATGTTCAGATTTTCACAAAATTTTCAGGAAATGTTTAGAAGGAATCAGATGTTCCCGCTGTGGAAAAAGGTAAATACTGTTTGCTAAGATATTTAACTTTTACACCGATGAAATACATAATGTTTCTTTTTTCCTAAACATTCCGTAAAATTATGCGAAAATCTAAACATTTTCTGTACAAATTATAAAAGAAAACGTGAGGAAGTGTTTTTTTTTCGGAACGCAGTGTAGGTACGCAGCAGCAGCTGCTGCAGCTGCTGTAATAGCGCGGGAGCTAGCAGATAATTATCAGTCAATGGTCGATCACCGTGGGTTTATCATTGTCTCGCCCGCTCGCGTCGAAGTAGCCACCAGTTTGAGTCTGCGTTCTACTTGCATCTGAACATTTTTCGTGAAAATAGATACCCTGTACTTATACGATAAGTCTGCGTCTACAGAGAATACAGTGTCAGTGTTATTTAAAGCGAAGTATGATAAAGTTGCTGGAACGGCCGAAGTATAGCGAATGAAAACGACGTCGGGCGCCGCCTTGCTCGAATAAAACGGATTTCAAACAAACGCCGGTTACCCGTTAGCATCGGCTAATATCGCGCTTTTAAGATGGTACGAACAAGATATGCGATTATATCTCGTAAAGGGTGACGATGTTACTTTTCGCGACAATGATATCGTGTTCTGGATTGACGTTTCATCGATATCAAGAAGAGTGTCTACACCGTCGTTATGAAAGCATGTGAGTCCCGTCTAACATTCGAAAACATTAAATGGGAAGAGCATAAAATGGCGCTGCTGTTTGAATTCATGTTGAAAATGCAGCGGTCATCGGCTGAGATCGTCTAAAGCATCAGACATGAAGCGAGGAGGAGGCGGAAGTGTTCAGTACACGCCAGCCTGGCAGAGTCCCAGCGACAAAAACGCCGACCGGAAGTTGCTTGGGGGAGGAGTTGTAACGTCAAACGAATTACTGACCACGACGGCGGTCAGCGAGGGCAGAAGCCTGCTGGCGCCGAGGCACGACGGGAAGGTTGTACCGGTGTGCGTTCACATCGAGGACAACGGACCTTGTCATTATGAAGACGACGACGACGATGATGTTAATAATGATGCTGAAAAAGACCGACTAGCTGCTATTGCGACTACGGACAACCACGTCGACGAACCGGCGATAAACTGCGACTCGTGTGAACTAGAGGGCGTCCAGGTTGCCCATCGTTCCAGATCACCAGCAACCTTGTCGTCAGCGTCCTCGATGTCGGGCGACCTTCACGCCTACAGCGACTTCCAGCTCAACACTTCGGTGTACGACCTACCGCCAGGGCTAGATAATGACGCCAGTCCGGTACTCCCGGGACATCGAAGACTCCATAGCGAGTCTGCTGCCGTCCAACCACGGCGGTCTCGGATCGAGGGACTTGCCAGTGACGCGCTGTCGGCCGTGGTGAGGTCTTGCAGTAACAGCCAGGGTTCACGCGCTGAAGACACGGACGTTCGGTTATCTGCCGTCAGTGCCCCGGCAGTGTTTGTCGTGTCCAATACCAAACAGTTCGTCATATTCAGCGTCAATCGCTCACCGTCGTTATCACCTCTATTGACGCTAGCTCCTCCACTATCACACAGCGACCACACCCTAAACAGGTGAGTTAGGTGTGCTGTCTGCAAACGATTACGTTCTACGTACACTGTGTCCGGAAAAAAGTAAACCCCTATACATTGTAAAATAAAAATGTCAAATCTGAACGAATGACGCGCTACAGCCTATACAATTCCTGTTGCAATACTGACCTTTAAGGTCATCCAAGGTCAATGATTTTTATGTCGTTTGAAAAACAATATGCAACTTCTTATTAATGATTAACAGTAGGCTTAATCTTGGCCCTATCTCTTACCGTTTTTGAGATATGGCCAGTTTTCCTTTGAAAACGCACATTTTCCTACCCATTTCCATTTAATTCCAAATTTTAAAATGTTTTCCTTGAACTGCATCCCCCAAATTTTGCGCGCAAAGAGCCTAGCCAAAAAGTTATTATTTTTGGTAAAAAAATTGTTGCCCTATGACCCAACGCTTAACCACAATACATCCGTTACGGACGGACGGACGGACAGACACACGACAACTCGTGCCATAGCTGTAGCGCGTCAAAGTCTGAAACGAGAAGAAAGCCGCAAGCAAGTCCCGAAATTCGTGAAATCAGTCCTTACGTTATCGTGCTAATTTGACTGTGCAGTGTGCACTTTTGTTTTGTGCGTTAAGTGGACCGGTCGGCATTTCTGTGCAACTGCAACTGTTTGTGTTAGTTTTTAAACATTTCCGTGTTAAGTATTTTTAAATGGAAATTTGTAAGTACCATTTTTGTCCTTTTTAACCCATGCAACACAAAAATGCAGTATATCGCAATATGTATTTTTAAAATGCCCGTGTTCTTGAAATAAATGAACGAAAGAATAAGTATTCATTTATTTAAAAATCACATCGATTGACTGCCCAACAGCTAAACAAAAAATTTGAGCTAATGTTCACGAGACGCGGGGAAAGCCTATAGCAGTTCCGGTTCAGTAGTTTAGCTGAAAATTAAGGTGTTCACGCTAAGTTAATATACAAATACCAAATTCTATATCTGGATCGCATACTGGTAACGATAGTACCGTGGCGTCACCTTGTGAATGATACAGACTTGTGTCGCAGCCCGAAATCGTCAAAAAATCCATAACTTCCTATTTTGGCGTTCAAGGTCATTCAAAGTCATTGAATTCGGCGCTAATCGAGAGCCAGTATACGACTTCCTATTAGTGTTTAATAGTAACCTAGGCCCAATCTCCCACCGTTACTGAGATACAGCGACTTATTGGCCAAAAAATGATGAATCGCAAATTTTGCCCACCTTCCTCTCATTTAGCGCCCTCGTTCGGGGTGACCCCCTTCGAATTTATGGAAATGCTTTACGGTTCCTAAAACTAAAGTCTTTCGGGCAGCCGACGGTGAAGATTTGGTAATTCTAGCTTGCACCGTTTTTGACTGATCCACCCGTGTGACGGACAGACGGACATACAGACAGACAGACAGACAGAATTGCGATGTTCAAGACGCGCTGAAAGCAGTAGCTGATTTCGCGCGTAAAGATTGAGAGAACGTAATCACGGCAAATAAGCTCGTACCAAGCCAAGAATACCGATGAGTTATTAATTAATCATGCACTACACGACATTATATCGCGCAAATCATTAGTCATTCGCCGCAATCTTAGTTTGTACTGATTGATACGACGTCATGCTCATAAAACTTAGCAATATTTAGGCTAGAGTTTAAGACATGTCGAAAATCGTTCAGCTTTACACACAGTTTTGACCTAAGAACGCTGGCTTACTTTTGCGAGCAGTAAAAACGTGCACGCAGCACCACGCACAACTGTATCTTTCATGCGCGCAAAAGTACAGGGTGGCCCAAAAAACGGGGCCACTCTGTTATATAGCTTCTAACTTCAGAAGTACTGCTTAGATCTACACGATTTTTTGCATAAATCAAGGTCGTTTCATTCTCAACACGAAAACATAAGTTATTGAAATTAATTATGTGCAACAGTGGCGCCACCTGGCGAATACGAGTTACTATTTCAAATGACGCAGCGTCATGGTGTC
>Ga0056128_1010174_pt1 | contig 11737 bp, 4 predicted proteins | sample WorMetLIZISLAND2_FD_71113 | JGI IMG/M metagenome (GOLD analysis project Ga0056128, IMG submission 71113) | Marine gutless worms symbiont microbial communities from Max Planck institute for Marine Microbiology, Germany - Olavius geniculatus... ... | reverse complement strand
ACTTCGCCCGTAGGCCTGTACTCTGCTGGACTCACGAATCAATGCGCATGGGGTTCCGTGAGTGACCTTCACGCTTGTGTGGGGTTCCGCGGCATCAAAAAGGTTGAAAAACACTGCACTAGACCAAAACCACTAGCACAAGACTAGATCACCGTAAGGTCTAGCGTCGCACTGGCCAGGCGTCACGGGCTCAGTGGTTTATCCACCTATACAAGCTCAAAGGCCTAAGGAAGGGAGATGAGTACCCCACCTGCACCTTGAAGGGGCACGGCACGCTTTTCTTTTAGACCAAGAGCAGCCAGGATAATCATGCTATAAAATAGTACGAGTGTTGTCTTGCCAGCGGATTTAAGGGAAGCATTAATTAAGAAAAAATTCGTGGCTCATATTTCGAGCCGATTTTTAGTTAGTTAGAGAAATCGTCTGGCATGATGGCGTTTCGTATACTATACAAATAGTGACTGGCATCGAAGTCAACACTGAGTATTAGGCCTAGTTCCCACTAATTGCAGAAATATAGCGCAATGTGCCAAAGACACGCGAGCTATATTTCCGCAACTGAGGGGACTCGGTAGTCGGTCCAGATTGTAACTACCATGGTGCAGATTGTAACAATTTGTGATCTAATCTGGGCGGGTGTCGCTTGGTAACTTTTGAATACAATAGTCTTTTAAGCTTTGTGGGGAACCCTTGGGCAAATATCCAGTTTGCTCATTCCTTAATCCGACTTTGCATGGCTGTGTGTATTCTGTGTTCAGAGATCGCAGATCATGAGCAGGAGCGGGAGACGCTGAGCTTGTCGTTCATAGACTTTGACGATGATGACGATTGCGTCAGCTTGACAACTTCTACCGACCAAGCGTCCAGTCAGCAGAGCCACCTGTCCGCCTTGCTCACGAACCTCGCTACAGCTGACAGCAGTAAGCTGGACCAAATACACGCGCTTAATCCGGGTAGGACGCAGTGCTTTGTGTAGACATCTCCTCCTAGGGAAATCGCTCCCCCTCCAAGATATCAAAATTTTTCTCGTCAGAGACGCGAAGCGTCTGAACGTTATCGGACAGTGCATTCCAATTCGTGTCTGCCGATCAGTGAAAACAAGAAATTTGAGCTAATGCTCACGAGACGCGCGAAAGCCTATAGCATTTCCGGTTCAGTAGTTTAGCTGAAAATTGGGGTGTTCAGGCTAAGTTAATATACAAATACCAAATTCTTTATCTGGATCGCATAACGATAGTTCCGTGGCGCCACTTTTTGAATGGTATAGACTTGTGTTGCAGCCCGAAATAGCCAAAAAAATCCATAAAACCTCCTATTTTGGCGTTCAAGGTCATCCAAGGTCATTGAATTCTGCGCCAATCGAGAGCTGGTGTACGATTTCCTATTAGTGATTAATAGTAACCTAGGCCTTAGCTCGCACCGTTACTAAGATACAGCGACTTATTGGCCAAAAATCGTAAATTTTGCCCCTCTCTCTCATTTAGCGCCCTCATTCGGGGTGACCCTTTTCGAATTTATGGAAAAGTTTTACGGTTCCTGAAACTAGTGTCTTCCAGGCAGCTGACGGTGAAAGTTTGGTGATCCTAGCTTGCACCGTTTTTGACTTATCCACCCGTGTGACGGACGGACAGACAGACAGACGGACGGACAGAATTGCGATGGCTAAAACGCGCTGAAAGCAGTAGCTGCTTTCGCGCGTAAAAAACTCGTCGCCACTAGGCTGTATGTCTGTTTGATAAAAAAACTGTGCAAAATCTTTACAGCCCCTCCACAAACCTACCTGTTTGATCGCACCATATTTTTTCGATCGCCCTGAACATTTCTATTTTCTTCCGTTCTTGGAGGTCTAAAAGAAAGACTGATAGGAGGGATCTCTCTGCGTGCATGAACCGCAGAACGGAGTTGTCGCCGTCAACTCTAACGTGATGAAAACTTGTTGGGCTATAACCGTGGTTAGATGTGAAACAAAAAATGTTGCTGCAAAACATTTGCGGAAATCCTGCACAGCATTTTAGCGTATTGGACATGCGTTGAAAATAGGACGTTGTTACGCGTAAGATAAAACATTGCACAGTAACTGTTGTTTAATTCTTTTTTTCTACGTCTTTTCTTTTCAAGTTAGCAGTAACCAGTTCTATACGTGCAGGATAGATATGAGCAGAAACAGACGGACGGACGGGCAAGACACGTAACGCGGCCTGTTAGGGCGGCGGCGTACAGTGAGTGTTCGTGTGTCAGATACGTCGTGGTTATCATTGACCTCAGCTGCAGAGGCTGCAGATGACATTTCATCATCAACTTATCATCATCATCATCCCGTAGCCGCATCAGATGCATCAGTCAGGTCCACGATCACTTTGCAGCAGCGGTGCCATGATGACAGCATGCAGTTGACTAGCGGCAGCGACCAATCAGTCTCAGAGTCACAGCGTCACCGGCTACTAGACTCTAGCCACGCTTCTCTGCTACCTCCTCCCAGTCAGTGATGCACGAATATTTTTGCAGTAATATCACCGTCATAATAGGAAATAGAGCAATATCGGCGGAACATTGTAATCTACCAGTATACAAATAGTTACATACTGGCGTCGAAGTCATCATTGAAAATTTTCGACCCGAAGTTCGTATATAATATGTTGCCTGAGATCGAAGATCGAGACAACATTTTACGAATTGAGGGGAAAAAATTTCAATGATGATCCACACGCCAGGCACTATTAGTTCTGTTAGACCTCAAAACCAAACAATTCTACAAGTCATCAAGTAAACAATTACGAAAAAGCTGTGACGACTTCAATGTTGCCCGGGCAACAGTGTGCGCCGGTGTGGGCAACAGTGCATATTTGTTAACGTCAGCTGACGCGATTTCGAGCAATCGCGTGCAGGTATTTTGCGTTGAGGTATAACAATAGTCAATAGGGCCTACTTATTAGAAAATGGCCTACCTTCTACAATTGCATCGTGAAGTTCAGCAGACTTCATTCTGATGAACGTAAAGTGGGGCTTTGTCATTATTGTCATTAGTCAGTGGCAGGGATCCCTAAATTTTGGGCTGTCGGCAAACTGCCGGAAAAGTTTTTTTTGTTGGAAAATTTTCATCCAACAATAGACAGTTTGGGGCTTAATCCTCCATTTTTGGAAAATTTTGGGGCAAATTTAAATTTTGACCACCCATGATCTTTCCTGTCGAAAAATTAGCAGCTCTCTGTAAGAATTGCGTCGGAAATGTGTACTGTCTGTCAGAAAAATGCCATTTCCCGCCCCGCTTACTTTTTTGATCCACCTCGCCCTTGTCAAAAGTGATGAGATTATCTGTAATTTTTTTAAAATATTTGCTGCCGTAATATGGCACATGAAGATGTGTAGCATGCTGAGTTAGAACTGTGTTGCTGTTGAAACTGTTCGACAGAAGATATGCCTGTAGGCCTACTGGCGGAGACTGAGCCGAGGTCGGCCGCGTCGCTGATGTGTTCAGCGACCACACCACTTCAGCCAACTGATGGGCAGTCGTCCCACCAGCTCACGCCGACCAAGGTAAACCGGAGTTTCCGTCCAATTAACGCAGCGTGCGCAACGCAACGCACCGTACGCAACGAACGCAAGAAAAGTACGCACCAAACGCAGCCGACGCAAAGGCCATAAGGCAAGATAGAAGCGGTCGTTGCGTCAGCGTGCGTTACGGTGGAGGGAAACCTCAGACTTTCAACTCAAAAACAAAACCGCATCGGAAAACCGAAATCGGTGTCAACTTTTCCCCAGGGGAGGGAGTAATCGGTGTGCCACTTTCTAACTCAAAAGGTCAGCGGTCAGAGATTAGCGGCAAGGTTGGTTTGCACAACTCCAGGACGGCCGCATAATCTGTCGGAACTGGACTGACATATTTTTCTCGTTCTATCCCGACATAAATATAAGGTTTGAAATAAAAGTTTTGAAAATGTTTTGAACTATTGACCAATGACCATTATGCTAATGTCATATTATATACAGCGTGCTTTTAGGCGGCATCACTGAAAGCGTCATTGGTGCCGGATATTGCGATAGGCGTTACCATAGCGTCTCTGTCCGTCCATCTGTTATGCCGTTGGGCGAAATGAGATGCAGCTTAGTAGGATCACGCATGTATCCCCAAATAATGTTGTGTTGCACGTGGGTTTCGGTCCCTTGCAAAAAGGGGAGAGATTTGGGGTCGACTTGTCATGAAGAAGGAGCACGGGAAAATATCTCTAAGCCTACCGGTGAGGTAAATATCAACGCCATATAACAACAAGATTTCATCTTCTTCAATACAGTTGTCAAATTTACTACGTTTCAGGTTTGACTAAACTGCGCAGTGACTTTAGTTAAACGATTTTTTTAAAAAGGTGTGCATTTCCAGCGGTAAGGAAGCATTGGACTCGTGTTGGTTTGAAAATAATTATCTTGCTAGCAGCAGTTGTATACTGTCATGCAGGCTATTTGCGTGTGTTGCGCTGCAGAGCTCTGAGGTGAAATCCGACGTGTCGAACTGGTTTAGCATGTTCGCTGAGCTCGATCCGCTCTCAAACCCCGACGCTTATGGACGCTCCAAGCAATTCTCGATTCAAGCATAGCCCAGCAGGACTTTATACACGTCGCCGCTATTAACTTTTTGTCTATTGCATTTATCCTGCCCGATTGATCATGTCTTGAACATTAGTGAAGTTTGTCGTTGTTTTTCGACAGTATAAACGTGCCGTATGCGTAACGTCAGCGCGCTGGTTCACGTTAAACTTGATGTAGGCCCGCCGCCATCCTGCTGCTAGCGTCGAAATGCCCCTTGGGAATTGGGACAAACATGCACGCACGTTCCTTCTCATTTTCTACAATCTTCTGACTCCTCATAAGTGCTCTGTTGCTTGTGGAGTATTTCTAATGACAGCGACTGTATACAGACGACGAGCAGTAATCAATAAGGTCAGTGGCGTATTTAGGATTTAGCAAAGGGGAGGCATGGCGAGCGCGCAGAGAGCGAGCCTATAACGGGGGTCTGGGGGCCGAGCCCCTAGCTGGGTCCAGGGGCAGAGCCCCTGGTCGGGGGGTCAGAAGGGCGAAGCTTCCCTGAAGCTGAAACACTTTTTGCTTTTGGACGTTTAATGGAAGCCGCAAATTCGCCCATTTATCTGAAATTTGGAAACGCAGAAAATCACAGATATTTCACAGATATTCACAGAGAAAGATTCACAGATATAACAAGATCCAAAATGCTGGAGTAGCATAGTAGTAGTAGTGTTGTTGTGTACAAAGTAACTGTTCAAACGTTTCAAACTTTAATAAAACCGCAAATACTATATATAAAAACTGAAGCAATTCATTTAATGTTGTATAAGCGCTAATGTAAAATGGCAAAAATCAAAAAGTATAAGCACGAACATTATGCATTATAGCTTAGACATTTATATCTGGCTACTGAAAACAGATTGAATGTCTAAGCTAATACATTAGTTCAGGCTTATACTTTTTGATTTTTGCCGTTTTACATCAGCGCTTATACAAGATTAAATTTGAAATGTAGAATTTGAATTGAAATTTGAAATGCTTACAGTTTTTTTTATGTATAATAAATAATAGTAGCCACTGTAGCCTAATACCTCGGCAACCTGTAAAACAGAAGCATGTACACCGTGTCCCAGATAGAGATGTTGTTTTTATGTTTGTGATCACTTTGGCAAATTTGGATCGATTTAGGGAGCAATTCTTCGGCTGTTACATTCTAAGACGAACTTCGTACAACGTAAAACAAAGCTTAACCACTTCAGCTTATGCTGTTGCACCTACCTTACCTGGGAAATCGCTTTCTTTCCGCGACCGGAAGTTGGACGCTGACCTTCGAATATCCACGGTACGGTCGACCCACCCTAGCGTCATCTGGGCTTTTTGTTACCGTAGTTCATAAAGTTAAAGTTAGGGTTCCGTGACATTTTCGTACTTTCGCTGCCCATGGGAGCGAGAGTTCCAGTTACCATCGTGACAAACCTGTGAAGAGCTTTCTAAGGTCACGAGCCACTGGGCAGTCACGTACGCCGTTGAGTAGGACATCGCATGGAGTGACTTGCATTTTGCATGCACAATATGATTTTAATACTCACTGGTCACGCTTGCACGCTTCACATCTATGTCAGAGATGCCGCTATATGGAGCCTATACACTGTTGAGTTAACTAACGTGCACGAGTCATTTTATGTCAGGCAGTTTTATAGGGCGGGCAGCGTAAGTTTTATTGCACAGGATATTTATCCGGCAGTCGTATCAATAGTCTAGCGGCAAGTGAATAACTATCTGATCCTATGCGGACCGGCTATTTAACCGGCCACCGAATTGGACGGCCTTGGTCGGTATGTACCAGCACCCAACAGTGCTCAAAGATACCGGCTCAGGCCGTGTCTCTACGGCCGGTGCTCGTCGTACCGCCGCAGAGACACGACGGAAGCCGGGCAACAGATGACCTCAACCCTAGCAAGTAGGGAATCCCGGATTGCCAGTCAGCAAGTTTCGTACTTGCTTGCAGCAGCGTCGAATTTATCACCAATGTCGTACGCTTAGGTATGGTGTGCATTATTGTCACATAAATCTTTGAAATATGCCTACGCTAATCCTAACCTTAACCCTAACTCTAACTCTAAACCCTAACCCTAATTTTAATTTTACCTAAAATCTAAACTTTGAACCCTAGGCCTACAGCAAAATATTAATGCTAATTTGGTCACTAATGGGGTGTTTACACGATCCAGCGAACGTCCAGCAAATGTAATGCTGGACGTTTGCTGGATCGTGTAAACACCCTATAAGCGTAACGCTATTACGCCGAGCGACATCGGTGCCGCCGCCTGGCGAGTGTGATTGAGTTTTTCGTTTTCGTTTATTGCCGGAAAATAGCAGCTGCCGGACGAATAGTCACCGCGAAGTTTTATAGATGTTTAACTGCCAAGTGCAGACGCTTTAATGACTTATTGCTATCAGTTCGGTCTGCTATGGTATTCGACAGTAGAGTGGGTGTGGTGAGGTGTAATGAAAAGGTCAGGGAGCCCCACACGCGTATCTCACTCACCGTCTTGTGCGGGCTACGCTTGGTTAGACCTGAAAGAAGGCATAGGATTGTGACAGTCAGTCGTCAGTAGTTGAATGTCGTTCAAGCAGGCATGATTACAACGTGCATTTTATACACGTTGGCGTTGAACCAACGTTGTTCATTCATAGCAATAGAATTAATGTGCGACGTCACTGTCAAGTGAATTAAACAGTGAACAGTGCGCGCCCAGTTGAAAGCCTCTTACAGAGTTTAGCGTAGCCTACTTCTGTTCGTCTTGTAAGCTTATCTTATCATACTGCTGCAGTACCAAAGTGTATAGGCACAGTGGCGCTAGCGTTAGTGGTAATGATCCTATGGACCATGTCCTTAACTTTCTAAAGGGAAAGTACATGCATGCGTATTATAGGCTCAACATCAAGAGAGATATTTTTCTCTCTGTGGTTTTGCTCGATCGTTTTACGCGATAAAAGAGCTACTGCTTTCACACTGCGTCTTAGCCATCGCAGTTCTGTCTGTCAGTCTGTCTGTCCCACGGGTGGATCAGTCAAAAACGGTGCAAGATAAGATCACCCAATCTTCACCGTCGACTGCGTGGAAGACTCTAGTTTCAGGAACCGTAAAGCTTTTTCATAAATTCGAAGGGGTCACCCCGAACGAGGGCGCTAAATGATAAGTGGGTGGGCAAAATTTGCGATTTTTGGCCAATAAGTCGCTGTATCCCAGTAACTGTGCGATATAGGGCCTATTAGTGCCATCCACATCATATTGAACTTTACCCGTGACATCCCTAACAGTCGTTATGGTTTCATGTAGCGTGAAGACGGTCGCAGATAGACACAGACTTGCTTCTTCGATGGTACCAACGTTGATGACCTTGAACGGGGGAGAAATTGTTTGGTGGTGGAATGTCTAGTAGGATATGATAAATTTATAAATTGACTTTATAGTGATAGTTACAGACCTCTATACTTGAAGTTGGTGCCAAGAAATTGCCACAGACAAAAAAGACAACCAAGTTAAATTATAAGACGCGTTGTGAGTGTTGTGCGTATTTCGTCACAAATGGCAAATTGCTGAATGAACTAGACTACTAGAGTAACATAGAATTAGAAGACCGGTGGGAGGGAAGCGGGAGGTGTATGCTAGCTAATGATCGAGACTCTAGTTGAACCAAAGCTACTGGGTTAACTTCCTGCTTTATAGTCAGATTTGGGCATTTGCTGAGTTGATCTAAAAGCTGCGCGATTCGCTTGCTATCTGGTGAACTATATACCTTAGTGGTGAATAGACGTTTTTATGTTGAACGTTACTGGTAAGGATTGGTCGAGAGTATGGGTCATGTGGTTTAATGTACGTTTGATTTACGTGTCTAACGGTTGACAGCCGGCGAAGCAGAACGAGCCATGACTGCGATGCAATGCAGCTCGTCTCACCTGTATAACACCTGTATTGTATAGGTGAATCACGTGATGGCACACGGTGTACCGGTATGCTATAGCCTGTTACTTATGCGACTGATGCAGGAAGAGCGCAGACTCACTGTGACTGTGTGGGATGTAACAAGTCGCCCCCCTTCCTACAGACTGCTGTGCACTTGGAAACGAGCCAGAGTTGGTCGAGATCCAAAGTTCTGCATGATACGCCGCGGCCACATGTATTGTGACTGTAAAACCAAACAGTTGGCTCAGGTTTTGTAGGTCTATTTCTGCGCAATGTCATTGCCGTATATAGGCCTATACGCAACAGTCCGCATCTGTGTGCGTGTTTTTGCCATTGCCTTTTATACAGTGTCTGAATCTATACATCGAGCCGTGCAAATATCTTGGTTATTTACCGTTATTATATCACAATGCGTAGGCCCTATATACGAAAAAATGTTTGTGTGGGAAAATGTCTAGGCCTCGTGCGTACAGACAAGGCCACAAAATTTCACCTCAGGACAAAACGCCACCGGGCTGGACAAATATTCGACCATGTCAGTAGGCTATTTCCGCATCGCATTGACGCCAATATTACATTCCAGCTCGTACATTGAGTTTACTTGACACTAATCTGTTGTTTGTGCCTCGTGTTCGTACATGTTTCGGTATTAGAAGTTTTTCCGTAACTGCCTCCACTATTTGAAATTATTTCCCCTCTGATGTTCGTAATAGCTGTTCAATAGCTTCCTTGCGTCGCCAACTCAAATTTTTTTTCAACCTCCAGTCATCTCTAGTGTCCCGCCTCACCCAGCGTCTCAGACTCGGCAAGTTTTTTTCGTTGGCAGTCTGCGCTTTATAAATGTATTTACTTATTTACTTACTTACAGCATAATCCCCGGACGTCATTATTGCAGCCCACATAATAGTAGTAGTACTCCTTGCAATGCTAGCCGGTGGACCGCGTACACATGCGCACATACCTCGCACGCGAATCAGTCATCCTCCGTCGGTGACTGACTGACAGTCACGCTTCGCTTCCCTGGCCCAGCTGCAGTGGCGACGCTAGACACGGCGCTATCAGCCCGTGGGGTTCAAGCCCGCGCGTTTTTTTTTATCGAAGATCCCGTAGATTTATGGCTTTAGCGTTTAGCGTTCTAGGTGTTCGGACAAAAAAACCACCGAAAGTGCCACTTCCGGACGAAAGGTCGCACGGACAAAAACCCAACGGGGCCACTGGGACAAAAAGGCCACCGGACAAAAAGACACCAACATGGTTTTACAATAGACAAATTTTACGTCGTCAGGTTATGTAGGCCTATTCACTTATTCGACCGCGTTTTAAGCTCGCGCGAGATGCTTGATTTGCATTGGAGCTTAATTTTAAAGTTACGTGCTATGTAAATTCACTTGTTACTTACTTACTTACTTACTTTACTTACTTATACAAAACGTGCACTCAACGAAAAAGCACCAAATTCTGCCAGTATTCCGAAGACTAGCTACTCGCAGTTTACTTCATATTGGGGCATATTCCCTGAATGCCACTGAACACAGTATCGAAGGATGCTACCCCCTTGGCCACTCGAGCGCCCAAAAATAAAAAATACATAGCACCGATGCTGTTTCGGACTTCGGAGCACAATGCGACCAAAACCGCCCGACAACGCTCATGGGTCTTGGTTTGATTTGTCACAGGGATTGGCTCACAAGGACTGGTGAGAGAAGAAACAAAAAGCCTAGCTGTCGCTAGGAAAAACGCGCTATAGCCTATACAGTTCCTGTTGCATTACTGACCATGGTCGATGATTTTCATCTCATCTGAAAAAAGCGTATGCGATTTCCTATTAATAATTAATAGCAACCTTGGTTCTATCTCTTACCGTTTAGTTACAATATCGCGTAAGGTTATCTGAACTCAATGACTTTTATGTCATCTGAAAGGGCGTATGCCACTTTCTATTAATGAATTATGGTAATCTTGGTCCTATCTCTCACCGTTTCCGACATATGGCCAGTTTTCCGTTGAAAACGCACAATTTTTTTACCCCTTCATTTAACCCCAACTTTAACAGTGTTTTTTTGCACTGCATCCCTATGTTTTGTACACAAAATCAGCAGGGCTGATTATTCGTGCAAAAAATTCCTTCTAAAACTTACCCGTTAACCAGGGTGCATCCGTTACAAACGGACAGACAAACAACAAACACATCGTGCATATAGCTATAACGCGTCAAACAGGGAAAAGTAAAAAGGAAACGAAGAATTAAGGAGATGCGGTAAAAAAATGATGACAAAAGCGAAAGGTCCGAAGAGGAAGGGTGGGAAACAGTCGATTATTTACAGAATTATGCCTTCACAAAGAACAATATGGGCACAGTCGATGGTAGTCCCAAGATTCATAATCTCAGTACTCACTGCCGCCATTGGCCAGCTCCAAATTACCTTTCATGGCTGATGTGGGCTGCCACGACCAGGCCGACACGCGTGAATAACACTGTAGGCCTATACCGTCCAGCCCAGGTATATTCTATCGAGCCAGAGTAGTCCAGAACACAACGTCGTGGCGTTCTACAGTTAACAGTTAGCGTGCACCTGCTGAAACTAGCTGCGTGTGTGGTGTAAGTATTAAACAACACGTGCTGTATTTTATGTAGAGCAGCTGTTACAATCGCTACAGTGTAATCTTGCGTGCGTAGGATATCGACATTTTGCTTAGTACTGACAGATCGACGGAAAAACTAACTATGACAACGCTGTCAATATTCGTCATTGGCACTTATTGCGTTACCTATACTCACGTCTAAACGCCCGAACGAAATGCGGCAAGATGCTTGTAGGCTAGCGTTTGAACTAAACCAGTGGCTCATTTTGAAACGAAATATTGAAGACATGCTGCAGCTACTATTTTTGCAAAATACAGTGTTATACCAAATTGAACGCTATTCATCAGCATTTTACCCAGATGTTTTCTAGTGAAGTTAACGACATGGTTCATTTTCCCCCACCTCCGTCTACACGGATTAAAAACATTTTCTGAGTTGCATTATGATACAATGTGTTTTGCGAAATAGAGGCTTTGCGGTAGTAGGCTAATAATCTAATGTGACGTCGTCTTAGTTGTGCTGTCTGATGTTTTTTACCAGGTGAAAGACCGTAGTGGTGTATTTGTATCAGAACAGCTGAATCGAACAACACAATGAAATACGCAACCATTGCTTTTGTCGTCGCTGTATTCGGTAAGTTTCGTCTGTTCGCTGTTCTTCTTCACTTT
>Ga0056128_1010173_pt1 | contig 11737 bp, 6 predicted proteins | sample WorMetLIZISLAND2_FD_71113 | JGI IMG/M metagenome (GOLD analysis project Ga0056128, IMG submission 71113) | Marine gutless worms symbiont microbial communities from Max Planck institute for Marine Microbiology, Germany - Olavius geniculatus... ... | reverse complement strand
GAAGAAGAAGCCGTTGACTGCTACCTTTATGCCTGGGTGAGGACTGGTGAAGGACTAGCGCCCCGCCGGTTTTCAAGCCAGAATTTCTATGTTCCCGGGGTTAAGCTCCGCTACACTGAATTTAAATCTGGACTTTCTGGCAGTGAGTTTTTGAGTTCAATGAACTCGGGCACATGGGAGTGCAGGCAAATGCCTAATGTCAGGGGTAATGAAGATTTAAGCAAATTAGGCAAAGAATATTTAAATGATTTGCTATGCAAGTTGGGCCTTTTCGTCTACAACATTCTGAAACTTTTGACATATCACATGGCTTTCTACGGGTAACCATTGCTGAGTTATTAATGCTCAAACAAGTCTGGTTTTTTTGGCCCACTCTGTACAAATACCAAATTCTCTATCTGGATCGCATAACGATAGTAGCATGGCGCCACCTTGTGAATGATATCGACTTGTGTCGCAGCTCAAAATCGCCAAAAAATCCATAAACCCCCTATTTTGGCGTTCAAGGTCATTCAAGGTCATTGAATTCAGCGCCAATCGAGAGCCAGTGTACAACTTCCTATTAGTGATTAATAGTAACCTAGACCCTATCTCACACCATTACTGAGATACGGCGACTTATTGACCAAAAATCGCAAATTTTGCCCAACCCCCTCTCATTTAGCGCCCTCGTTCAAGGTGACCCCTTCGAATTTATGGAAAAGCTTTACGGTTCCTGAAACTAGAGTTTTCCAGGCAGCCGACAGTGACGATTTGGTGATCCTAGCTTGCACCGTTTTTGACTGATCCACCCGTGTGACGGACAGATGGACGGACAGATGGACAGACAGAACTGCAATGGCTAAGATGCGCTGAAAGCAGTAGCTGCTTTCACGCGTAGAAAAAAAATAATAAATGGCAAGATCAAAGCTATTGAGCCTAGACCCCTCAGCCGCGCCGCTGACCCGTTTTCAGCTGGCTGAAGTAAAATCCGGCTGGCGAGTTGGCGCGAGTTGGTACACCGTGGAAAATTCAGCTGGTAGCGGCACCAACATTTTCTAGCAGCCACTCAGTTGACACTCAAATAAACGCTAACTAAGTGTTGTAATAGGTGTTTTTTAATACTGTCACTTGATAGCATGACTACTAATGAGAAGTGCTACAGCCTCACACTGCAACAGTACTTTTGAAATTTGGACGTTTATTTTCGTGAATGGCTGGCATATATGAGCTTGTGCAGTGTAAATTTTGAAATACATGTTTAGCACATGTGTAGCAAAAGTTTAGACATTTTATTTGTATTCTGGCGGTGTCTTGTTAATAACAAACATACTTTGGAAGTAGTGCCTATTACGCCAGTGGCTGGATAATAATACATACAGTATGCTATCTAAGCATAGATGTAAAAACGCTCCAGAAATAATGAAAAACAATGTTACACAAGAAATCTGAGCTAATGCTCATGAAACGTGCCAGAGCCTATAGCAGTTCCTGTTTGCAGATAATCTTGGTCTATCTCCACCCATTTCGTTGCAATTCACTCTTTTGCAGCCAAAAATCGCAAAAAATCACCAAAAACCCTCATTTTAGGGTTCAAGGTCATTAAGCCTTCAAGGTCATCAATGTTGATACCATCAAAAAGCACATCGTTGGTGCTTGTTATGATAAGCAACATGTCTGTGCCTATCTGCAACCGTTTTCACGATAGACAAGCCAATAGCAGAAAAATAACCACTTTTTAGAGGGGGCACACCTATTTGACACCAGCTTGTGCAGACATTCTCAGATGTAAAGGTTGGACTTGGATTGCTATAATCCACATTCAATGACAAAAACTTGTGTGTGTTGGTTCATCTCCAACCATTTCGGCGCAATTCACTCTTAAAATGTGCGTCGTTGCTTGAAATCGCAAAAAATTCACTAAAACTCCTTATTTTGGAAGTTCAAGGTCATTCAAGGTCATCAATGTTGACATTTCTAAGAAGCTCGTCGCCAGTGCTTGTTATGATAAGCAGCATGTCTGTGCCTATCTGCAACCATATTTACGCCAGACGAGCCAATACAGGTAAAATAACGTTTTTTAGAAGGGTGCCCCTCTTTTGCCCCCTTCATTCGTGAGGACCCCCTTGACCTAGGGGCATGAAATTTTGTCCTGAAACATTATAGACTCTAGGCTATCATACAATGAAAACCCAAAGTCTCTATCTCACCAGGGCTTGGAACGGCACCGGGACAGGACACCAGGACAGACGAACAGAATTACTGTAGCTAATACGCGCCATGCTAGCTCCGGTGCGTAAAAACGTAAAGAAAACATGACAGGAATAAACGTTTAAAAAGTTGAATAAAAAACGTTGGCCATAATTTGTTCAACCTCTTGCGCAATGCATAATGCTGTAGGTACATTATGAGCCTAGGCCTATATACCTGGAACTATTGTTTAGAGAGAGCGAGAACATTATTTAATTTCAATTCAACCAAATGGTCATAAAACCATAGCACTATAGTAACTAAGTAAACTACAATTACTATGACATTAGTTTGTTTCTGTGGTTTCGAAACTGCTTCACAGTTTTTGGTGCAATTTTCAATACACGTTAGTTTTATTTTCAATAAAAAAAGTTAAAAAAATATAAAAAGTTACAAATCGTAAAAACATGCCAATAATAAAAAAAAGTATTTAGCGTTTTTAGCCGATTGTACTTAAGTAACAGTCAAACTTATGGCACGGTTGTCATCTGTCTGTCCGTACGTAATGGATATGTTGTGACAAAGCGTTAGGTCATTGAAAAAAATTTTTTACTGGAATAATTAGTCCTGTTCCTTGGACCTAGATATGCAAAAGTTCAGCAATTAAGTGCAAAGGGAACATTATCAAATTCGGGGTTGATTGAATGGGAGGGTATGAAAAATGTGCGTTTTCCAACGGAAAACTAGCCATATCTCGGAAATGGTAAAAGATACAGCAAAGGTTACTATTAATCACTAATAAAAATTGGCATACGCTCTTTTGGATGAAATTAAAATTATCAACCTTGGATGACTTTGAAGGTCACTGACAACCAGTACAGTCGGCTATTTTAGCAACAGCAGGCTACTTGTTTACTTCTATGATGAAAAGTATCACCTGATTTGTAATAAGCCTACTTGACATAAAGATGTGTTGCAACACATGACATTAGTTTATTAAAACATGTTTCAACACAGAGTGTACCGACTACGAAGTCCGTAGTTTTGGGTAATCAGAACTCAGACAAATTATTAACTTAACGACTAGGCTTATAATCACTGAAAGCCGCGGTGCGCCATGAAAATTTTGGCGGTGGCGGCCGATAATTTCGGCTGGCTCGACAGCGCGCCGTCTGTTTTTCGGCTGACGGCAAGCAGCACCAGATGATTCTGGCTGGCAGCAACGGTGCAAGTCAGCGGCTGAGGGGTCTAACTGAGCCTAGCATAAATACAACGCTATAAATGGAGGTAAAAGTTATATCTTTAACAAAAGCAACGGCATTTCAACACACAGGCTTTGATGATCCAGCTTATCTGCTTAGCTTATTAAGTTGACTCAAAGATGTTGACATAAAAAACACTCAATAGTGTCTAGTATAAATCAAATACAATACGAGCTAAAAATGTATACAAAATTGAGACAAAAACAACTATCAACAGCAACGAGAGAAAAAGCAAACCTGGTAAAAGAACTGAGCTAGAGAAAGTGAATGCAAGACAGACCTATGAATATGTTGATTGGTTGTGGGGCTAGCAGTTGGCGCAGAACGACTGCTGACAAATGGCTGTGGATCACCACGGTCATTTACCAACATCTCAACATCTGCGACAGCATCAAAACAACGTTGCTGCCAGACCTTGTAATCTAATCTAATCTAATTATAAAAACAATCTGGTACAGCACCAGCAATTATCAGTCATTCAGCATCTTATTCTTATCCATTTTCTGTTGGAGCACAGTGATATCTAAACCAGAGTTTGCAAAAAAAAGTTGCATCAGTATTTTGTGTACATCTAACTATGTTCGAATATTTAAAAAACGTTTTACGGAATAAAACATTTACAAAATTGTTCTGAGTTTTACATGTAACCACAGCATTAAATCTACTATACTTCTAACATCAGAAAAAAGAATGCATAATTTCTTCCAACCTCTGTGCTACTAAGCAAACACTGTAGAATCAAGCAATTTCCAAGCAATGCGTTCAGACTTTTAAGGAGAAATACAAACATCCACCAGTTCTGACTAAATTTATGCAATGCAACAATGTTAGTGCTACAGCTAATGATATATAGCTGCGACGTAACATAGCTAAATGTGTGTAGATCTCTTCATGGAGAGCCATCTCAGAGCTACGATGCATCAGTGCATCACCTGTCATATGTGCCTGCCACCCGACACAGGTAAATGTGCCCCGAGTTTAGCCCCAGTCAGGCGAGCCAGTACTCAATCTACTTATCCCAAAGGGATGAAAGGCTGAGTTGACCTGGGTGGTTGGTTATATACCGAGATGGTTTATTTGTCCGCAAACAGTCGCCCATCACAGACACGCGATAGCGCAGCCCTGTGTTAATAGTGACCAGCTAAGTGAAAGCAGAAGAACAAAATTTGATCCCTCACAGTTCCGAAACCCCTCAACCGATCGACACAAAATTTGAAAGGAGCGATTACGTCTGCGAGACGACCCCCTGTGCAAAATTTCATGCAAATCCATCCGTTTGGGGCTTCTCAGCAAATAGATGAAATATAACAAAAATTTTTCTAGTATTATATATACCTTTTTTTGTTGACTGACCACAGGTTGGCCGCTGGGCAGATTTACACGCGTGATGGCTCACACGATGCAGAATCACCCAAGGGTGTGCCATTTTAGGAAACAAAAAAACTCGAAGTCAATATCTAACCCCTGAAAAAAAACCCCAAAGTCAAAAATTTGGCCCAAAAACGGACTTGAAACATTTTCGGCCAAAAACACTCCTGTATAAAAATTTCACCTATAAACGGCCCCTAATCGTCATCATAAGCTCATAAAGGTTGTATAGTGAATACGCAATATGGCCATGGGAATTCCAAATATGTAGTCATTTTTGACCCCCTACCTACAGGTCACGTAACATGGAGCATGTGCAGTGAACTTTTGGCCTACAACATAAGCTAAATGCAACTTTGAGGCTTTATATCTCCATAACGGTGCAAGATAGACGCATGTTTACAATGAACTACCAATAGGAAATGACATGTGCTGAGTCCAATGGTCATGTGACCGATGACATCACGTGACCTCAAAAAATCAAGGTCGTGACCCCAAAATCTTAGAGGCCCCGTATCTCTGTAACGGTGCAAGACAGACTTATGGTCATCATTGACCACCAATAGAAAAGTGCCCATGCCAAGTCCAATGATCATGTGATCAATAATGTCACGTAACCCCAAAAAGGTCAACGTAGTGACCCCAAAATATTAAAGGTTCTACGTCTTCAAAGCAGTAAAAGACAGGTGGATTATAATTGACTGCCAACAGGAAAACATTAATTTTGTAATAAAACAGCAAATATAAATGTACAAAACATCATTTTATACACTCGTTAACAGCAACATGCAAATGACTCACACATCGAAAACAGCAAAAATCATACAAAGGTGACATTATTCAACAGCACATTGACAGTTAGGCGATGTGATGGTGAGTGATGTCACCTTTTTATGATTTTTGTTGTTTTCGATGTGTCAGTCATTGCATGTCGCCGTTAACAAGTGTAAAAACTGATGTTTTGTAGATTTATCAGTGTTATAACCAGACTCAATGTAAACCAACTTAATGGATCGAGATGAATGCATTAAGCATTACAACTACGAAGCCACTGTAGAACGTTCAGACCATAGTTGCAATAAACATCTAGAAACACTTTTCAACAGAAAATGCATTTTAACAATTTTGTTCAAATTTTTCAAAAAAAAGTTCATTAGATGTACTGTACAGATACGAACAGCTTAGATCCAGAGCTCACCCATAGTGTGTCCTGACGGGATGACAACATTTGTCCGAAGATATCTCTCAGCCGGAGCAACCTCCAACAAAGCCTCCACAACTGAATTAGACATGTCACTGTGATGAGGCACTGAGGCCAGCTGCACAAATAACACCAGCAGCACTAACAGCAGTTTACTCAGTACCCAACTACTCATCATCAAGACAGTCAGCATATGAGCACGTAGGTATAACATTTGATAGGCTAAATGTATCCAGGGCTTGCTGTGGCCTGGTATGGCATTCCTTGGCCACCTGCAAAGTGTACTGTCACTTTTTTCACAATATTGTTACAAAATAACATGTTAAATGTATACACAACATTAGCTCTGCAACTACACTCTGACCGTTGCCATAATGTTTTCCACTACGAACCCCAAATTGTACCGTAATAAATAAGTAAACGACTTGATGAATGAAGTTTTTTTACATGATATTGGGTAGTCAAAAGTAGGTTAAGCCTTGATATTCACCACCAATTTCATCAGTCCCAAAGATTTTATCAATGGCCATGTCAGTGAAAACTGACAGTATATCCATCCAAGACTCACTAAGCCTCTGCTTCAACTTATCCAATAAACTTTTTCTAGTCCCAAATAGGATACATAATACGATCTAAATCTATGTAAAAATTACATCTATACTACCTCTGATACAGCAAGTGATTAAGGCGAGAGTTTATGTTTTTTTGGTCAGTCAATTTTTGTCAACTAAACTATTAAAAATATGAATAATAGTTTAGAATGAGCTGTCGCTGATGACTATAGAGATGAATGAATGAATGAATAAATAAACAAAATCACAGATTATAGATAGACTAGGCCAACAAAACATACGACGGTCGACAACGCAAGCGTTAAACAAACTCTGATGTTTGCCAACGGCAATTAATCAGACCCGTCAGTACGTTGATCGGACATTGCCGTGAGACAGGGCATGTATAAAGTGCAAACCGCGAAATGCGAAAGCATGAAATCTGTCCTAGAGTAAAGTACGAAAGTTCATTGCAAAAATAGCAGTGCAAAGACGTGTATATAAAAGGTGAATAAGAAAAGTTATGTCCTGGAACCATTTCACATTTTCTGTTTCACCTTATATACGTACGCAATATATATGCTATAATGCGATGCAAAAGTCGCATTTTGTTTCGCACTTTACATTTCGCATTTAGCAGCAAATGAGGCAGCAAGCAGCAGCTGGCTGCTGCTCGTCAGATAACACGGAGCTATAAATAATTATTTCTACTTCCATAGTCAGAAATGTGCGTTGCATCAAAAATTCTGAAAAATTCACTAAAAACCCTTTTGGGAGGTTCAAGGTCGTTCAAGGTCATCAATGTTGATAAATCTAAAAACCCTGCCACCAGTGCTTGTTATGATAAGCAGAATGTCTGTACCTATCTGCAACCATTTTCACACTAAAAGAGCCAAGACGGTCAAAATAACGTACTTTATAAGGGGTACCCATCTTCGATGCCCTCATTCAATGGGAACCCCTGCACCCAGGGGCACAAAATTTTGTCACAAAAAAAGAGACCTTGGGGCAGCCTACAGTGAAGATTTTGTGATTTTAGCTTGCACCATTTTGATACAGTGCCAGGGTGTGATGAACTGACGAACAGACAGACGAACGCCTAAACGATGGCTAAGATGCGCGAAGCATTCTGCTGTCGTGCGTAAAAATCGAAACAGCCTATAAGAAGTTGCCAGCACCCTATGCAATAGTACCATCGCTGACCCCTTACAACTTAGCCACAATACATCTGTAACAGAGAGACGAAGAACGGACGGACGACAGATGACAACTGTCCCATAGCATAGCTGTAGCACGTCAAAAACCGACAGTGGGTAAGTATAACTAGAAATGCAGATATCCACAGAGGCTAATGAACTTTGTTGCCATTAAATGTCAAGTTAGTAGGCCTATGCCTATCGACCACGACTGAAATCAATTTAAGAGTAAGACTCAAACTCCACTGCTTCGTTGTCGTGGACTTTGTTGTAATGCATACGTTGCACGATAAATCAAAGCAAGCAGGGCTAGGGCGATGGATGGTGTGTGATGCTGCATGCTTTCTGATATCCGATAAGAGTACTACACAGATATTGCGACAGATGATATACAGAGCATCAACAATCAACATTCTACATGCACCGAGACCGAGGCCGCAGTTGACTTGCGCGGGTCCACAAGGCACGGCGAATGGGGTGTTGGGATGGGCGGTCTCAATAAAGTCCGGGGACGTCAGCTTTTATTGACTGCAGTCCCGACGCCGGACACACAGACAGACAGACAGACAGACATATGCTTTTGCTAAGATTTGCTCTGCTCAGTTTTAAAGAAGTGTATCAGCGATAGCTCAACAGTTTCATTAAAATCTGTTGAGGAAAAGTGATTACATTTTGGTGGCGATATGGATACTTTGGGGAATTTGAATCATTATCCAAAATTCTATTCTTCACCAAATATTACAAGAGAGCAGCCGTATTACTGGTACGTCCTTTTTGTTTGCCAAGAGTGATGTCTGATCACTTCTAGCTAACACAATGCTGTACTTTGAGTCACGTTTAAACTTACAGCATGGGTCAGTTCATCAACTATTGTGTCAGACAAGAGAGGTTTAGAGTAATCAGGCAACGTGTCCCGAGCAACGAAGTTGACAGCTAACAACTTGGCAGCAAATGACACAGATTCAATGCCATCAATACCTACACAAACAACACCAGTGGACAAATCTGACAAACCCAAACTAATAGAATATTGCAATTAACTCCAAAAAATCATCTGGAGCAGAATTGCAGTATTTATTAAACAAAATTGCAACCAGCATTTCACCCAAACTTCTTGAATCCACAGTTATGGAGTAACTTCCTGTCAGTAACAATTCAATGCTGGCTACTTTGACAAGCAGGCAAGCAAACATTTCAAATTATGAACAAAAATGACATCATTGCCCTGTAACAGTCCTAACATCACCTAACCGTAATACTGGTATTCTAGTAATAATTTATCTTTTAAAATAATGCTTACCTTGTAACTTAACAACAAATTCTGGAGAAAGAACAGATGCAGCCAAGTCAGCAGTAAGAGAATCCAGCACGGAGCAGGCCCAAACTGCATCCAACCACAGCAAAGGATTATCCTGAGACAATGATGATATCCGTCTCATTATCACTGCTAGTCCATTCTTACCCAGCTGTGGTGGCAGGTAATTCACCCAAGCCAATGTGTGCAGCAGCCGAACCCAGTCAAAGAGGTCTACATTGAGATGCAGAAACTGATCGACTGCCATGTCCATGAACTTCTTATCAAACCAGCGCAGAATTCCCAGTGACTGAACGACGGATGATAGCATGCGACGAGTGACATCCTGCGAATGTGATCTGGTCTCGATGACCTTACACACTGCTTTTATCAACTTCTCCATCACTCCCTGGTCATGTACACTAAGCACTCCCAGAGCAAAAGCAAGATTTGATAGATGAATGGGACTCAGGTCGATATCCTGTCGATCCAGGTAGTACATCAGTGCACAGAGAAGTGGAGCATTCCGGCGACGACGACGTGCCAGACAATAGACAATCCGATACAGCTCTTTGACGGTCATGGAGTCACACTGAGCAAGAGCTCGATCTTCCAGTCGGTCAAGGAACTGTGCGGAGTCATCAGAAATGAGGTAAAACAGTGTGACAATATCACGACCGGACTTGATTTCCACCCAGCGTTGCTGAAGCATGAGCATTGTACTGTCATAGACCGACTGATCCAGAGCCAGACCATTCCTGCCACGTGACTGTATGAAATGCACGAGCTGTGAAACACTCAGGTGCCTCATGGACTTCTGAAACTGACTCATGATCAATTGCTTAACAAAGCTGTCTACTTCTGACATCTTTGGAAAATCAATTACTACCCGAAGCAGTGCAGATGGCATTAACGATGTCACCATTTCATGAAGCTGATCAACAAATTCAACAGATGAGTGATCCTGCCACTGAGTGTCTGGTGGCAAACCCAGATTGTTCACCTTCTCACAGATACCAGAAATCTCTTGCCATAAGTTTGCTATATTAACAGCTGGAGTCTTGTTAACAGCGGGCATATTTACTTCCCATGTATCTGAATCTGCAGTGAATGATTTTAACGTCTGCTGCACAGCAGCCTTAAGATGTGAGTCGTGCTTGCTTCGTATCCATAAAGCGCCAGGCGATCCACATTGTAGTTGACTTACTGGCCACTGAGCTGCAGAAGCAGAACTAAGCAATGAAAAATGACTAATACGAACTGCACTGCAAGGTAAACCATGACACCAAAGCTTGCTTGTTTGGGAGAAACAGCAGTGACAAACGGATTTACTCTCCAGAAGTAATCGGACGAATGACATGATGGATTCACTTCAATGATGACACGAATCTGAAACAGTTTACATCAAAACTTAAAATAACAGAATGGACCATTTTATGCAAAGAAGTTATTATTTACTGTACCAACAGAAGCATTATAATTTAATCATACATGTTAATTAGACTCTCAGTACAGTCCAAATGCTTCGACTTAAAAAATATGGGGCACTTTGAATCCAATGACTGAAGCTGAGCAGTGTTCCATGATATGAACTGACACAGATGAAATCTCTAAACTGTCCTCTGATTATTAAATAAAATGAAAATCAAAACTGTGTACGCCTGAAGTCATTTCAGAAGGCGTGTCCGTTCATTCCGTGTTTACAAATCCGCCGGCTGAGTGACATGTGGTTGTTTATAAAAGTTTGACTACAAAAAAAGGCAAAACACGAAAGTACTCAGCACCTAAAGTTATGTTAAACTAACGTATTTACCTTCACAGTAATTACGAGTGAAGCAACTAAAAATAATATAATAACGACCTTCGAAAATAAGTTTCACTGCAAAATAAACAACATTGAATATTTATCTACTTTCTGCCTTGACCTTTTAAGATCCGACTAATCACTGCATTGAACCGTATTTCAATAACGTTCTTTTTCGTTCAACTTCACGTTGAAGAATGTTTCTTCCACTGATGCAGCAGTTGCAGCGTGACATAATTTTTGGCTCATCGTTAAGGTCAAGTCTTTGGTACGTCGCCGTCGCCGTCCGTTGTCGTCTGTTTTCTGTGACGCATGTATTGTGGCTAAACAGTAAGTCCTACCGAAAACTTATAACGATTAATTAGCCTGTGTCATGGCTTTTTGCGTAAAAATTTTTAGCGATCCCGTTTAAGAAAAACATTTTTTAAATTCGGGGGGGAGGGGTTAAACAAAGGCGGGGTAAACAATGTGCGTTTTTCAACAGTTACGTCGCTGTAGGCAATTGTATAAGAAACGGTAACGACAACGTTAATTGCTACTATCACTAATGGAAAGTCGCATAATCCCTTTTAGATGACACGAAAATCATCGACCCGGATCTGGATCTAGATAGTTAGTCGGCAGGGCTCCAGAACTAGGGCATCACACACCGACGAGGTGACGACTATATGGTCAGCGTGACTGGCCAGTCGACTCTTAAATAGTGAGGGATCCCTGGTCAATATTTGTTATCTAAATTATTTTATTTTATTTCTGCTATATTTCCTAAAATTTACTACATTATTTTGCCGTGCGGATTTGTCTTCCCCGGATTTTCTTTTGGTTTGTCGCTAGGTCCGCGATAGTTTGCCTTTCGGGTCTCGAGGTCGGCCAACGCTGACCCCCCTCCCTC
>Ga0056128_1010172_pt1 | contig 11738 bp, 11 predicted proteins | sample WorMetLIZISLAND2_FD_71113 | JGI IMG/M metagenome (GOLD analysis project Ga0056128, IMG submission 71113) | Marine gutless worms symbiont microbial communities from Max Planck institute for Marine Microbiology, Germany - Olavius geniculatus... ... | reverse complement strand
CTGGTGCCCACATGGTGCGCACATTCCATGTTCCAACTGTTAGCATATGTGCGCATGGTTTGAGTTTTCTTTCGGTAGCTGATTTATCGACCCAACCCCGATTGCTCAGCTGGTATAGCGGATCTTGTTTGACCGGGCGACGTCCGAGCCGAGTGCTGGATCGTGTAATTTTCGCAACTAAAGACACCAAATCATTGACATCTAGTCTCAAGTCAAGTCAAGTCAAGTCAAGTCTAGTCTCCAGCCAAACAAGAAATCTGAGCTAATGGTCATGAGAAGCGCGAGAGTTTATAGCAGTTCCTGTTCGCAGGTAATCTTGGTCTATCTCCATCAATTTCGTCGCAATTCACTCTTTTGCAGCCAAAAATCACTAAAACCCTTCATTTTTTAGGCTTCAAGGTCAACCAAAGTCATCCATGTTGACAAATCCAAGAAGCCCGTCGCCAGTGCTTGTTATAATAAGCAACATGTCTATGCCTATCTGCAACTATTTTCACGTTATAGGGTGTTTACACGATCCAGCAAACGTTCAGCAAATTTCCAGCAAACGTCCAACAAACGTCCAGCAAACGTCCAGCATTAGCACGTGTATTTTGAATACATTTGCTGGAAGTTTGCTGGATCGTGTAAACACCCCATTAGACAAGCCAGCAGTGGATAAATAACCACTTTTTAAGAGAGAAACCCGTATCTGTTACTCGCGTGCCCAGGCTTCCTTGAACCTAAAGGGTCCGGACTTAAATTGCTAAAATTTACATTAAATGCTGAAAATTTCACATGCAGGTTGTCTCGGTCTATTTCTAGCCATTTTGGTGCAATTTTATTTGCTTTTGAAATGCGTGTCGCAGCCCGAAATCGCGAAAAATTTATTAAAACCCTTCATTTTGGGGTTTCAAGGTCATTCAAAGTCATCGATGTTGACATTTCTAAAAAGCTCGTTGCCAGTGCTTGTTATGATAAGCAGCATGTCTGTGCCTATCTGCAACCATTTTCACGTTAAAAGAGCCAATAACGGTAGAATAACGCTTTTAAGGGAGGGGGGTTGCCCTTCTTTCTGTCCGTCGTTCGTGGAGACACCCTTCACCCAGTGGCATGAAATTTTGTCGCAAAATACTAGAGACTCTAATCTATCATATGGTGAAAACCAGAAGTCTCTATTTCACTTGGGCTCCGATCGGTACCGGGTTGTGACAAACACCAAGACAGAATTAGCTCTTGCGAGTAAAACAAGAAATCTGAGCTAATGCTCATGAGACGCGCGAGAGCTTATAGCAGTTCCTGTTCGCAAGTAATCTTGGTCTATCTCTATCCATTTCGTCGCAATTCACTTGTTTGCAGCCAAAAATCGCCAAAAAATCACTAAAACCAATATTTTTTAGGGTTCAAGGTTATTTAAGGTCATCGATGTTGACATTTCTAAGAAGCTCGTCGCTAATGTTTGTTATCATAAGCAACATATTTGTACATATCTGCAACTATTTTCACGCTAGAAAGGCTAACAACGGATAAATAACCACTTTTTAGAAGGGTATCCCTATTTGATACCCGCTTGCGCAACCCTCCTTGAACGTAGAGGATTCGGACTTGGACTGCTAAAATCTTCATTCAATGCTGAAAATTTCGTACGCAGGTTGTTTTAGTCTATCTCCAGCCATTTTGGCGCAATTCATTCTTGAAATGCGTGTCGCAGCCCGAAATCGTGAAAAATTCACTAAAACCCGCTATTTTGGGGGTTCGAGGTCATTCAAGGTCATCGATGTTGACATTTCTAAGAAGCTCGACGCCAGTGCTTGCTACGATAAACAGCATGTCTGTGCCTATTTGCAACCATTTTCACGTCAGACTAGTCCCTTTACCTAGCGGGATGAAATTTTGTCACGAAATACTAGAGACAATAAGCTATCATATAGTGAAAACCGAAAATCTGTATCTCACATAGGCTTGAATTGGTACCGGGTCGTGACGGACAGACAGACAGACAGAATTGCCGTAGCTAATACGCGCTATAGCTATGCTAACTCTCGCGCGTAAAAATTATGACGTTTTTTCTACGCAGCCGTCGCATCCGTTTAACTCAATGCAAGGTTGATTTCACGCGTACTCATTGGGTGTTAGTATGATTTAATTAGATTATCAGTCTTCGTGATTAGTTTTGTCGACTCGACTCGATCTGCGCTTCATTAGCTGTTGATGCGAGACGGACACAATCGTTCTGTATCAGCTGGTTTACGCTTGACGAGCTGGCATCGACCACGACTTCTCGATCAGGACACAGCGAAGCGAGCATAAACGCATTAATATTACGACGATTAATATCTGCCGGTGTCCGTTCGGCGTCGATGAAGTGTGCGTGTGTGTGTGTGTGGCACGAGATGGCGCGGTGGGTGGCCGGGCCGGGGTCCCCAGTCGACCCGCAACCATCTGCCGCCCAAGTCTACCGTCCGACCGATTGACTGACAGACTGACACGTGGTGCGTGGTCGCTGGTCTCTGGAACGCTCTGACAGCAACGCACGACGCCACGGCTATAGCGTCTGTCTTGGTCGTCGGTCGGTCCCACGTGAGACAACGTTGACGTCGGCTGAAACCGTCATTCTCTTCTGTTGTGTTGTTCAAAGACGCCTGCCCTCCGTCGACGCTTTATTTTCAAATCATTGTATTACGTAAGCTCAGTTTAGCCTTCTGTCTTCCATAAAACGATAAAATGAGCATCAGTTTTACGCGAAGTTTGCTGATAATGACTGTAGGTTTATAGATAATAGTAGTGGATTTATGGCCCAAGTTGGTTTCCTTTGTTTGAGCTATCCGCTTTTGTTCTCTATTTATGAAATAAACTAGGTGAACTCTAACAATTACTGTGTCACGATGACACCACCATAAATTGTTGTATTATTGATTTATTGTTGTTATTATTGTTTTTAGTAATAAAGGTTTCAAGATTTACATTATTAAAAGCTAACACGGAGATTGGTGGCAATTAGTCAAAAGTCCAGAGTCCAGAAGTCAATATAAGGACAAGGGCAGTAAATTAAAATGCCGGATCGTCACTGAAGTGAGCAAGTCTGAATTTCGCTAAAATGCAACATGTTTGGTCGTTGCCAGAAACAGCAAATTTGGATCCAATATTATTTTTAAAACCACTATATAGAAACTGAAAAAAAATTTTGTACCGTGACAGTATGTGGATTGCTGAGTGTCGAGCCAGTCAACATAATTTTCGACTGCCACCAGTACTCTCAAGTAAGCCTAACTTATAGCAGTTAGCGGCAGTTTCTATACGACGCTGGCAATGTCGGCCTATGTACCGGCAACAGCGACGTCTCGGACAAGAGGTTCACCTCAACAGCTGGTCGGTTGCCGTTCTATACCTGTTTAGGCCTAATTGTTTGACACGTAATATAGCGACGTTGACGGGTAGGCCTACGTCAGATGATAATGTTGTTAAGCACCCAGCGTCGGCATAGTCTTAAGGTGTGTACAGAGCGACACTGACATAAACTAAAGTGGACTGAAAGCCGGAGCGCGCGGCTTTCATTTTATTTCACTTTACTTATTTTGGTTCATTTCATTTCTGTCGCTCTCTACGCCGTACCAACATAAACCTCTGAGTGAAAAAAGTGTGTAATGGATCATGGATGCAACGCCGAGTGACCATGCAGACTCCATTCCCTTGGTGGTTTGGCGCAGCGGTAACGCGTTTCATCCGATCACCAAAGTTACTCTACAACGGACCGGGTTAGTACTTTTATGGGTGACTGCCTGCGAGCAGGTAAACCATCTCGGTATGTAACCAGCCGCCTAGGTTAACTCAGCTTTCCATCCCTCCGGGGTAGGTGAATCGAGTGCCAGCCTATTTGGCTGGGGTTAAGGCGGCGCGCGTTCATCTGTGTCGGGTGGCAGGTAACACTGCGTGATCTCATATGGCAGGTGACGCTCCGTAGCTCTGAGATGGGTTTCCCATTAAGAGCTATATCACCACCTTTAACCTTTTAGAAGAACCACGAAAAAGCGTGGGAACAAGGTCGCTTTCTTGACGTCTTCGGCGACTGTATAGTGTCAATAATGAGGACGTAGTGTTACGATTTATTATCGTCATCGTTATCGTCGACATAATTTGGCATTAAGAAAACACACATAAACGAAATTTGTTAAAAAGATACTTACATACTTATCAACATAGTGGTCGCGTGTCAGTGTCAGGCAAACAAAAGCACACAAGAATTAATGTCTATATCTCATGATTGAAATGCTGAAAAATGTCTCGGTGCGATGCGGGTCCAATTCTCATGTGTCTGTTATCCTAACATCCTCCTCCCAATGCCTATCGCTCTATTCCCTGTAGTTGCTCAGTTGCTAGCGTGGTGATGCGTCGGCCACTCCCACCTTACCCTCGTCTCGGGGTCACCGAGTCATCGAAAGTTGACCTCGCGACCTTGTCAGCTGGCCCGGCCCGTGACGAATAAATCGTACAATGGCCGGCGATGATCGTCCGTCCGAGCGCCCGCGCGAATGGCATTAGATGATAGTGGCGGCTAATTTGGCGGCGAATGGAGAGAGACCACCCGCGTCGATGTCAGCTTAATCCGCCGTCTGTCGGTAGCAATTAAGCACCGACTGACATCTTCATGACGTCACGGTTGTGTGACGTCATTCAGTCACGCTTCGTTTCACCGACACTTTGACAGACGCGAAATGATTCCAGATAGAAATAATATATGCTTTTATTTCTTGTATTTGTATTTTGTATTTTGCAGACAGTAAAACTGAATTGTTCGACACGCTGTACATTCATACAGAGTTTTAAAAAACAACGTCGCGATGGACTTTCTGGAATTACAGTATGCTGACAACCTGAAAATTTCTGCGCGAAAACTTTTCACGAAATTTTCCGCGTGTGTAACAGTCTCGCGTCAGCGAGTAAACCACGGACGGAGATGATGCTGTAGAGCTGCTTGGCAATTATTCAATCATTGTTATCAGTCGCCACATCTTGCGTGCTAAATTCGATGAGGACAACATACTGCGAGCGCTCAGTGATCAGAGAGCGACCCAGCGCGGCGGGAAGAAGTCTGGACGGTTGAAGGCGGCGTGTAGCGCTGAGCCACGTCTGGGCCAGTGGCGGTGGTAGACCGTCCTGCCGGTGGCCAGCCAACCCGCCCACCAACCGTACGAACCCGTCGACATAATGACGTCATCGCACGCCGACAGCAGTGCCAAGTCGAACCCGGCATCCTCTGACGTCGAGAAGACGAGGTCGGCCGACTGACCGTAGCCAGCGACGATCTGATCCAGTCCCAGATGTGCTCGCGCCCAGTTGACGTCGTCGCTCGTCACCACGAACTGCACTCGAGTCGCGTTTTTGCCGTGATGTCGCATGAAGAAGTCGATCGCCCGCCGGAAGTAGTCCCGGCCTGGAATTGTGTAGCCGAACGCAAGCTTGCGCTGGTCGAGCAGATCACCGGCACGCACGTGCAGCCCGACACGTGCGTAGCACACGCTGGTCCAGTTCCGTGGACGGTGATCCGCCAGGAAGCGACGCACGGCTGTCGCTACTTCCGATTTCCACGTCAGCTGTCGGCGCAGCGATCGTCCAGCGTCGACACCAGTGACGTATCGCCAGCTCTGAAACCAGCCGCAGGTCAGCAGTGTTTTGACGTCGCTGGACTCGAGAGTCGCTCGGACCAGTGACTGTTCGAACGCCAGCGGACGACTCTCCGTGATGTTGCGACACGGACACAGAGCAGGGACAACCTCGTCGACCAGCTGCACGGCCGGCACGTCGAACCAACGGTTGATCCGGCCGCTGCCGTTACTTTGGTGTCCGTGTACGTAGCTGCGCGGCATGACGATGCGACGTCCAGTCAGCTGAGCCACGTAGAACATCGCGGCAAAGTTGAACAGTTGATTGCCGAGACGACGCTTGTCCAGGCTCACCGGACACAGGCTGACGAACTTGCCGACTGGAACGGCGGAAGTGCCGCTATCGTTTGACAACGATGACGAAGCAGTTGCGGATGATTCTCCGCCGTTGTCATCCAAACGTCTCGTAAGTTTAGCGACATGCAAAAACACGAATACCGCGCACATAGCGAAGACAAGTACGTTGTAATTAAATAACACCACTTAGTTTTTCACTATTCACGTGGCCTATTAATAAACATTTTGCTACCTACAGTATGGTCTACAAAGTAAACCATGACATTTTCTACCACGACTTTGAAAAATGGTCAAAAGATACTGTGTAATTTTTGACTTTTTAGTGGCAAACTCATAAGTAATAACGTGGCCTCTATACAGTGATAATGGAGACCATACAGTCGACGTTATTCAATCAACTCAAACTGTAACGCGGTTTACGACCGGCATGGACGTAGCTCGAGTTTATGATGTCCGTGATCATTAGGTAGGCCTGGTGTTTAGGCCAAACGCTGTCCAAAGTTTATAATAAATGTGCAAGCAGCAGCTATATAGCCCGAGGAAATGAAATATCCAAACAAACGTAATATTCATAACCATGCATGTTGGCCTCTTGTAGTTAGGGTTGCGATCATGGTTGCGATCGATTTGTGTCGTAGGCCTATATACGGTGAGACAGAGCTGAATCAATCAATCAATTAATTAATTGCATGCAAACTGCCTTAGCCTAGTAGCGTTTAAATTAAAAGATCATGGCCTGTAGTAAAGACTGGCAAAAACGTCGGTGATATGGTCCGTGGATCTCATTATGTGGTAGATGACCTATGCCGCAGCATTTAGGCCTAGTACTGAACTACTGACAGAAGACAACGATGTAGGCCTAAGCCTAACTCTGCAGAGATATTTGACTGTTCGTCAATACGACGCTTTCGTAGTTCCGCTGGGACAAAACCAAAATGACCAACAGAGACTGGAACGTGGCTGGCAGTACTTAACGGCGGACCTCGAAGAGCTGCGAAACATCGCGACACACTGTTCTTTTTACGTTTGTTCTCAATCGACTTTCGTTTAAGGTCGAAATTGCTAGAACCGAAATCAATCAAGTGGTGCTAGCCGGTGCTTGCTTTTACTTCCGTTCAGAATATAAACAAGAACGTATGATTTGATTATGATTATTTTGTTAACTGTGCTAGAAGAGATATTAAATAGAAAATGGTAACATAATATGTATTTGTGTTATTTGCATGGCTCGTGATTTAGTAATGGGAATAATTTTTAAACGCAGATTTGACGGCAGTGGGTTTCGAGGCAGTGCTCCCTTCTAGTGCTGTATGCTTATAGGAGACCCATGCTTATACACTGTGTACCAAAAACTTCCCCGACATTTTCGATTGTAACTTGAAAACCAGTTATCTGATAATTTTTGGTACGAGTATTCTTGACACAACTTGCCATCAAGTGATCATTCATTTTCCGGCGAAGTCACATGATCACTTACTCGCAAATTTTCGATTTCACTTATGTTAATGAACTGCGAAAGATGTCTCAAGTCCGAAAATGAAGAAATATTTGCGATCGTTTCACGCTTTTCTAACTATTTCGCAACAAATTGTATATGTGCACGCAATGCGATCTCTACGTCACAGCTGTTTACTTCAAGCGTCTATCGTCTGAGAAGGATTATGACACTGATTGTACTGATTTTAGTTATTTTAATTGCAGTTGAATGCGACTACACACCCTAAACCTAACCCTAACCCTATTCCTAACCCTAACCTTTAAACTAAATCTAATTCTACACCTAGTCTGAAGATCTAAACGTGGTCGTTCTCGGTTTTTAGACGCCCCCGTGTCTGATGAACATAATGGTTGATGTTACGCTGCATTATATTAACGGATGTTTATGACTGCCATGACAGTCCAGTGCAATGTTTACGTCAATACGTTGATTTTGTGTGAAGGTAATGTTGAAGTTGTTAAAAAGTTTGTCTCACTGTTCCAGAAAGTTAGTCTGTCCAGAACTCAAACGAAACCGCTGACAACAAAGATTCATGAAATGTGCAATAAGGTATGATTAGTGCAATTTACAAGTAAGTGACCATGTGATTTCGCCCAGTTTCCCACCTCACCCACTGTCCGCTTCTGGACTACCTAGGAAAAGCAGATCAAGCAAAACTAGAAATTTGGGGCAAAGCCCAACATGAGTCCACCCGGCCCCCTAAGTCCGATTGGGGGAAATTAGAGGGGGGGTAAAATTCTCCCGGCATTAAAGTCACGTGGCCCGAACTCAAATGCATTGGCATACGCCGAACGCGCATTGTCGACTTAGGGTAGGTCAACGTGAGCGCTTTTAACTTTGTTCGTAGTGGACCAAATTTTACAAATTTTTTTTTGTTCAATGCCAAAAAGATCGTTCTCGTCAACACCATTTAGATTTTGTCGCTATCTTCATTGATTCCAGAGATATTTGCAGTCAAACTCGAAAGTTGTCGTAAAATGTACTAAATTTTTCACATTTTTTGCCCTCCCAAATTTTAAGGGGGGTGGTGCCCCCAAACTTCGTACTTGCGTTAACACCCCAACCTAGAGGCGCGTCAAGTGCCAAAGTTTCGTCAGGCTACACTCCCTAACTCCGAAGTTATAAGCGCTCCTTTATTGCATTTTAAGCCAATTTTTGACTCCCCTTTAAAAAAACTTGTAAGGGGGTCCCCGCCCCCTTTGAGGGTGCGCTAGTTAGACTTGGTCATTCTCTAGCGCGTGTAAAAATTTGGAAGCGAAGCACCCCCTAGGGGCTGATATATGGTCTTCCGAAAAATGCGACTTAGAGTAGGTCAAAATGAGCGCTTATAACTTTGTTCGTAGTGGATGGAATTTCACAAATTTTTTTTTGTTCAACATTCAAAGGATCCTTCTCGTCAACGCCGTTTAGATTTTGTCGCTATCTTTATCGGTTGCAGAGATATGCGCGTCAAACTCGAAAGTTGTCGTAAAATGTACTAAATTTTGGACGTTTTTTGCCCTCCCAAATTGTAAGGGGGCGGTGCCCCCAAATTTTGTACTTGCGTTAACACCCCAACCTAGAGGCGCGTCAAGTTCCAAAGTTTCGTCGGGCTATACCCCCTAACTCCGAAGTTATAAGCGGTTTTTTATTGCATTTTAAGCCAATTTTTGACTCCCCTTTGAAAAAAGTTGTAAGGAGGGCCCCCGCCCCCTTTGGGGGGTGTGCTAGTAAGACTTGGTGATTCTCTAGCGCGTGTAAAAATTTGGGGGCGTAGCACCCCCTAGGGGCCGATATATGTTCTTCCGAAAAATGCACTTTGGGTGGGTACGATTCAACATCGAGATCTCCAAGGTCACTGGACCAAAGTTCACCGGACTTGTTTCGCCTAACGCAGGAGGAATCGTGGTAGACGGAATAAAAATCCAATTTTGAAAATCTTCATCCGTTTCAGAGATATTCGCCGCCGAACTTCGAAGTCGTCCGAAATCGGGCCAAATTTTGCACGTTTTTCGCCCCCGAAATTTTTTTGAGGTGCCCCCCCAAAATTTTGGACCGGCATTATAAAATTTGGCCTAGTACTGACCATTGTGCAAAATTTCAAGCTGGTTGGCCCACGCATCTCTGAGATTTGGCGGTCGGAAAAAAAACATCTGGGCTAAAACATAAGTCCTTCCGAAAACTATCGTTTTTGGGCGGACTAAATATACCTCGAAATAAACAGAAAATCTGAAAAAAACATCTCTGACATTATCAACTGTAACTCAAAGAAAGATTAGCAGATTTTAATTGTTTTTAGCAAAAACATTTTTGATACAACTGGCTATTAAATCATTGTTTAAGTTTCCACTTTACCCAGCATCTGCTTCTGCACTACCTGGGGAAAGCAGACCAAGCATAATACATGTTGAAATGAATGAAAAACGTCAATAAGTTTCATCTACCCAGATCTGTGGGCTCCAACAGCCAGTCTATTACAAAATTTGACTGTCATGCAGCAGTGTCTCTACCAGATGACGTCCATGAATGTTTATGAATTCAAGAAGCGACTGGCAAAGCCTGGATTGGTCTAAAGCAGAACATTACTGATACTGCTGCCAATGAATAGAGAAAGCATCTCCCTACTTATGTTCACCTAATGAGCTAGCATTTCAAGCGGTTTTACATAGGCAGTTGGAAAATGGACAACTGGATAAAATGTCAGCCAGACAGTCAGAAATGTGAACAAAATGTGTGCTTATGTGTTATGTTCATTAAGTAATCATACCACATTGGATAAAAAAGTAATATTTTGTTGGTTCTCTTTTCTGCAGGTAGTGCAGAAACAGACATTGGGTGAGGTGGGAAAATGAATGGTCATTTGATGGCCAGTTGTTTCTGGAATATTTGTACCAAAAATTATTATAATCTGATAATTCTTCTGAAAGTTGGAATTGAAAATGTTCGGGATGTTTTTTTGAGGGACACAGTGTATATCTGACTTTCATAAAATGCATGCCTAGTTGCTTTCTAAGTTGTTTCTTACTCAAAAAGTTATGGATGAATTTCATGAAGTTTTTGAAAGTTATGGGGCTACTGATGGTAGCACTGGCAAGAGTTGTAAAAAATGCAGCTTCAGGTTGATCCAGCAGGATAATAATTTTGTGATTGTTTTTGTTTTGTTGAACATACAGTGACATTACATGAAATGTGTTCAGTTTGTATTTATGGGTGAAAACAGATGTGTAAGTTGGCGGATGTCGCAATTTGTAAAGCTGTAATTTATTACTTTAACCATTACCTAACCCAGGCTTTATCAACTGGGTGAGACGAAACATCATGCTGGTAGCACCAACCGCATCGGCAGCAAATTACTGCATTAACACAAACCCTTACTTTAACTTCAACCTTGACACTAACCCTAACCTTAGCCCTTATGTTTGCCCTAGCATCTAATTTGTTTTGCCCGTGCGGTCAATGCTGCCGGTGTGGTGTTTCGTCACACTGTTGTTAACTTCTTTCTTACCTCTAATCCTAATGCTAACCCTACTCTTGACTCTAGCCCCCTGATCCACATATCCACCGATCCGCTTTTTACCAGAGTCACAGTTTGTATGTTTGTATCATAGACTGCTGTCTTTCGTGGGGCTGAACTCGTTGGTAAAATTTTGAATTTTTTATTATTAATTAGGCAAATTGTGTTACAGAAGGATGCTTTTTGTGCTCTGTACAGTGTCATTAATTAGGTAATGCATTTTGCAAGTATATTATTGAAATATCTCCAGTTTGTTGCAACTTTTCTAATTCTCTAATTGCTGTTTCTATGTTTGATGTGTAGAGCTTATTTAATCTTATGAAACCAGTGGATATTGATATTGTGCTAAATGGTTGTGACTTCCGAAAAATGGTTGAGTTTGGTGTAGAAGATGGAAAAAGGGAAAGACATTATTTATATTATGATGGTGAAGGAGTGTCTGGAAAGGTATAGTTTGTGTCATTTTTTAAGCATTTGTATAGTAAATCTGTTAAATTTAATGCGTAGAGGATAATGTTTATTCAAGTTTAGTGACAATAACAAAAACTTGGAGCAAAGTAGTCTGTTAAGGAGTTTTTGAGCAGAAATTAGTCTGTCATTGTTGAATATACAAGGTGTTTCATAAAAGGACCCCTTTGTTTTCTTCATAACTCACTCAAGTGATGAGCAATTTGCATGAAATTTTTACCAGTTGTAGCTGAATAAATACTAATTCAAAATGTTTTAACAAAACATGGCAGTTGATTAAATATTCTTTGCTAGTCGTGATGTAACGCTGACATTATAATGTGTCACGGGTACAAACAGGCTA
>Ga0056128_1010171_pt1 | contig 11740 bp, 10 predicted proteins | sample WorMetLIZISLAND2_FD_71113 | JGI IMG/M metagenome (GOLD analysis project Ga0056128, IMG submission 71113) | Marine gutless worms symbiont microbial communities from Max Planck institute for Marine Microbiology, Germany - Olavius geniculatus... ... | reverse complement strand
GAGAAAGACTGCATGTAAGGAAATTAATATTGACTTACAGCTGCCTTGATAGTGAGCGTATAATGAGGCAGTGCTTCATAATCCAGAGGTCTGTAAGTAAGTAGAATCATCTCGTTGGTTCGGTCATCAATGCGATAGTAGAAGCTGCGTGGCTGGCCGTTCTGTTCTGGAATTTCTCCAGGTTGAATGATGTAATGAACGCGTGAGTTGGGAATAGATGAGGTTGCCCGCAATCGCTTCACAACAGTGTTCACTGGAGCATTTTCACTGATCCGCGCAGTTACTAGTGAATAGTCTTCCACCCACTGCGGATAGGCGTTGATTGTCTGCGTTATATCGATGTCCATGTGAACGTACGAGCTTCGTGCTGGCGAACCCTTGTCTCGAGCCTCGATCTCCAACTGCACGTGCTCAAACTACATCACACCACAACCACAATCAACATATTCCAGTTAAAGGTTAAAGGTGGTTATATAGCTGTTAATGGGAAGCCATCTCAGAGCTATAGAGCATTACCTGCCGTATGGGATCACACAGTGTTACCTGCCACTCAACACAGGCGAACGCGCCCCACCTTAACCCATGAAAAAATGGAAGATTGGGTTGACCTAGGCAGCTGGTTACATACCAAGGTGGTTTACCTGCCCGCAGGCAGTCATCCATCAAAGTACTAACCTGGCCCGGCATAGAGTAACTTCATTGATCAAATGAATCGTGTTACCGCTACGCCAAGATACCAACAGTATGGCAAAAGTACACCTAGTCTTCACATGTTCCTATAATCCATCTTCAATTGTTACCATGATAATGCTGATGAATGATTTAACAAGAAGTAAAGATAGTATTTCATCTCTTTACTTCAAACATACCATCTACCAATAAAACCGAAAATTACACATAACTGCTCACAGGCAAGCATGTAGTTTCTCAAGCATCGGTAAACTCACAAGAAACTGACAACTATGTATGTAGGCACCCTACAAGATACCATACTGCATCAAAATTTCTTAGACACAATAAAATAATACATTAAAAATTGCCAAACATTTAGAAATGCATTCAAACAAAACTAAATAGCATGCCGTAATCTCATAAAAACCAAATGGCACTCACCCCAGACATTGGTCTAGCCACCGACACCCAGCCAGAATACTGGTTGATGACAAAGAATCCCGACAGGTCGTCTTTGAGAAAATATTCGACACGGCCATTGTCGCCAGCATCACGGTCCGTGGCGTAGACTTGTTTCACTCGTTTGCCGACCATACTGCTCTCCTCGATGGTCGTTGTGTAGTGAGGCAGGTTGAACACCGGGGGATTGTCGTTCTTATCTCCAATCTTCACCCTGTATATTGCACATCACACAGAGCAAATTACTTGTTGCTGTAGTCGTGATAAGTCCATCAGGCAATGCAGATACAGAGAAAGCAAATGCTCCGAAAAGATAAGAAATTCCACCAGGTCTAGAACACATCTGTGATACCAAGCAATGGAGTTATTAAAATGATGCTGACGTTCTGCTGCCAATTTTGGACATGACAGAAAAAAACGTACACATGTATCCTCTTCAGTACCACAATGTGGGCACAAATTACTGACTAGTAATAATAAAGCTCTACAGATTAAAAATAAATAATACCACACAGTGACATAGCTTACCATTTTTGTTACACAGCCATACAAATATATGATCATTGTCTGACTTTCCACAGGCTGATTCAAACAATTTAACAGTCAATTCAAACAATCTGCTTACAATCCTCTTAAAATTTTATAAACGTGTTTGTTTCACAGATGAATGGTTATGCACTGTGAAATGCTAAATTCCAATATGGAACACAAAGTGAAATATTTTAGACATTTGGAAATCTTTAAAGAAACCAATATTCAAACTGAAAAAATCTACCAATTTACTGTCACAAGCTGTGGAGAGCATGTACTGCGAGAATGAGACCTGAAAGTACAGAATCCAGCCAGCGTGGGGCTGCCCTGGTCCTCGGCCTTCACCGTCACACCGTAGTCGGTGACACCAATCTGGGCCTCTCGGTCAAACACATCGGCCGTACGGATCACTCCCGTCACTGAGTCTATGTCAAACCGGTCGCTGCTCTGATCTGTCGACTTCACCAGCGAGTAGGTCACGTTGCTGTTTGCACCGGTGTCCAGGTCCACAGCCCTCACCTGCAGCCGACATGTATTAACACCAGACACTTATTCATATCTCAGAACTTATAAATGCACGTTTTCTGATTTCCACCTGTAATAATGAAAAAATGTCAATAAGTCATACACTGTTTTGACAGCTTTTTTCCACGAAACCTTGGTCAGACAGCAACCCTTCAACTTTCTCACTACATGTGAAGGAGACTTCGCTGTTAACACTCACAAGAGACACATGCTGCATGCATGCTGGCAAAACTTAATTTCATTTGCTGCACATGCAGTACAAAATAATGGTTTAAAGCATAAGTTTTGCTAATTAGTGCACTGGTGCAAACAGCAACGTGACCTACATGAAGTAACATGGCTACAACTAAATTGAATGCTCTGATTCCTCTCTATGGTATCTGAGACTTTTCTTTTTCCTAACACCAGCCAGTATGCAACCGCAGGCACCTGAATGACGGACGTGCCAACATTTTCTTTTTCCATGACGACCGGTTTGTATGACGAACAGTCGGGGAACTTGGGCGCATTGTTGTTGACGTCTTTGATCTGTATGACGACGACACCTCGACTACTGCGACTTGTTGTTCCACCGCAGCAGCGACCGTTGTCAGTTGCCGTCACATTCAGTCGATACGACACGTGAGTCTTGTCCAGCGCACCGACCAGTGTGATGATTCCTGACTTGGGATCAATGCTGAATGGGCCTTCGACCAGCGGACCACCTGTGTGCATGTACAACATCTTTATTATCTGTTCCGCATCTTGTATCACACCCCTATGTGACTGAACAATGCCCACAAATTGAGCCTCACCTTACAATAGGGTACAGATACCATGTTACTTACTTATCCACAAGCGAAAAAAATGAGCACAGATGAAAGACGACCAAATACAAAACGATATTTATACCAATCTGAAGTGCAAATGATGAATAATATTGCATACATCAAAAACAATACATAATAAAATACAAATGCATGCAAAGTGAATAGAGCTAAATACTGCCAAAATACAAAATGAACAAAAATACTGAACAAAAAAACTATGTACATAACAACAGAATTCCAAGTTATGCTTGAAGCTAGGAATTGATAAAAACAAATAACTGTGCTATTAGCTTAATCTGTGATTTGTCTTTCAACCTGAGCAACAGAAAGTTAGTTGGTAACAAACCAGTGAAGCTGAAAGTGACGTCATCTCCGTCAGGGTCATAAGCCTGCACGACGTGAATGACAGTGTTTGGCATGGCATCCTCACTGACCAGAATGTGTTCAACGGTCTGCATAAACACTGGGTCCTCATCGTTGACATTTGTTACCGAGACACGGACCATTGCCGAGCCGCTGTGAGCCACTGGATATCCATTGTCAGTGGCCGTGATAGTGAAGTTGTACGTATGATCGACAATACTGTCATAGTCCAACCGCCTGCCAACACAATATCGTTCCAGTTTCAGAAAAAAACACTCTGTGCTAGACTGTACTATGCAGGAAAATTAGTGAAACAAGTGCGGACATATGTGTGGATTTATACTGAAAAAAAGTTTTTTAAAATGCCAAATTGAGAGAATGATTGTGACTGAAAGCAAGCAGCTTAGTGAATAAAAAAGTAACAAAACAATTAGAAACCTAAAAATTCGTAAAGAACTATACAGCAATCAAAGTCAATGGAACTAAACAATGATGTGATGACTGAAATGATTTAAAAGAGAATATAACTAATAAATATCTGGCCTGCTCCAAGATAATCACATATGTAAGGAAAATGAGCTAAATCAATCCATGGCTAACACCTGATGATGACAAATAGATGATAATAATTACAATGATGATGACAATAGTAACAAGTGTAATGACAATAAAACCCATCTTTAATTAAGTGACAAGTGACAATAATTCAGGCTAACAACCTAACATCATGTCAACCCTATTTGCATTAATTATCATTACCAATATAAAGCATTAGCAAAAAGTCAACTGCTACTGGTTATTGTGCAATACAAACCACAGAGAAACAACGTTACTGATAACGTCTTACTTGGCCGTCTTGATGTATCCGATGTTGTTCAGTGTCTGCACAGTGAAACTGTTATCACTCACACTGTATGTCAGCTGGGAATTCGTCACTGAATCCAAGTCCGTTGCTGTGACTACACACAAAAAATATATTTCATAAAATGCATGTAACTGCTTTACATGAGATGCTGTCAGCATACTGAAACAAATATTAAAATAATGAACAGCAGTATGAAGAATAACAGCCTGAAACAACTTTTAAAAACAGCAATTTTGCACCTAAACCTGGGCTAGAGGATTTTTCTTCAAACTTTCCGCCATACCACACTAAACCCGTTCACTACTCATATTTGTATCCACAAGTCTAAACAATCTCAGACTCTGCATGATCCTAATCACCAAGTTGAATGATTCCAAACTGAGAATTTTCTAGTCTGTGCACTGATTTTTCTCTCAATCATTGCAAACCCTCTTTAATCTGCCTAATTATACTCAGTTTAGTTCTATCTAAATATTTTTTTCTGATTCTCCATTTCATAAACTCTCTAAGCAGAACCTTACCTTTCACATTTAATGTAACTCCTATCGCAGTTTAATAAAGATCAGAACTCACAAAACAGTTGCCATTGCTCACACCTTACTACATACTACATTAACAAAATATAAAATAAAAAAGCACAACAAATCATGGTAGAATTGCTTACAACGAATACATCAACAGTATCATCTGTAGCGATAGTAGTGATGTATCAGGACAGAGCAGTTGCAACAAACGATTTTACGGCTATATCAAGTCATTACGCAAGGACAGTTCAGGGGTAGCTCCACTAAAGGAAGGCGGAGTTGTTTATAGCGACAGTAGTAGAAAAGCAGAGATCCTCAATGATCACTTTTCGTCAGTCTTCACTAAAGAAGATAGCCCGCCACCACCTGGAGATATCAGCCAACGATCTTATCCAGACATGCCGCCAATCATCATACATGCTAATGGTGTCGCCAAGCTGCTGAGAGGCCTGCAACTGCATAAGGCTACAGGACCAGACCAAGTACCGGCTCGGGTCCTGAAAGAGATTGCCGATGACGTTGCTCCTGCTCTGGCTCTATTATTCCAGGCTTCACTACAACAGGGTGCAGTCCCGTCAGACTGGAGCGAAGCTCTCGTCACGCCACTCTTCAAGAAGGGAGCCAGAAACCCAGCATCTAACTACTGCCCAATATCACTGACCTCGATCACCTGCAAGTGTCTAGAGCACATTATCTACAGTCAAACTATGGCACATTTTGAAGCAGATAATATCTTGCACGATGCTCAGCATGGGTTTCGCAAAGGCCGCTCATGCGAATCTCAACTGATACTGACCACTCATGACTTGGCTCGAGGGTTGGATGACAAGTCACAGATCGACGCCATACTGCTTGATTTCAGCAAAGCCTTCGACAAGGTTCCTCATCGTCGTCTCCTGTACAAGCTTGATCAGTACGGAGTTCGTGGCCAGACGCTAACATGGATCTCAGCATTCTTTTCAGGACGTTCACAGCGAGTAGTATGCGAGGGATACACACCTCCATCAGCTGCGGTCATCAGCGGTGTCCCACAGGGCACTGTTCTGAGCCCACTGTTGTTTCTTGCCTACATTAACGACCTACCAAAGTGTGTTTCTTCAACACCGAGACTGTTTGCTGATGATTGTCTCCTCTACCGGCGAATTAACTCAATTGAAGACTCGGAGTTGCTCCAACAGGATCTGGATCGACTGCAAGAATGGGAGAAGAAATGGATGATGTCTTTCAATCCCAGCAAGTGCGAAGTCCTTAGAGTGACGCTAAAGCGGAAGAACCTTATCGAGGAGGCGTACACGATCCACGGCCAGCCTCTGAAGATTGTATCATCCGCCAAGTACCTAGGACTAACTATCGATTCCAAGCTGAACTACAATGAACACATCAGTAATATCTGCAACAAAGCTAACTCCACCAGAGCCTTCATCCATCGTAACACCAGAAGTTGTCCTCGGAAAGTCAAGGCAACAGCCTACATGTCTTTCGTGCGACCGCAGCTTGAGTATGTCTCTACAGTCTGGTGTCCTTAGGCATCCAACAACATTAATAGACTCGAAGCAGTACAGCGTCGGGCAGCAAGATCTGTCATGAATGACTGGAGTAGACCTCACTCACAGATTATCACCACACCTCACAGCACTAGGGGAAGCCCAACCATAATGATGCAGCAGTTAGGATGGAGCACCCTGGAGGAACGAAGGAAACAGGCCAGAGCTGTCATGATGTACAGAACAGTCCACGGTCAGATTGCTATACCAGCACCAGTCTACCTCACTCCAAACACGCAGAGCACAAGAGGACATGGTAGCAGGTTTTGCATTACAGCTGGGTGTGTTGATGCCTTTAGACACAGCTTCTTTCCAGTTACCATCCGGATATTGAATAACCTGCCTTCTGATGTCGTCATGTCTCCTTCCATCGAGGTCTTCAAGTCCCGACTGGCAGGTGCCATGGTGATGCAGAAGACAGATTAGATCCATCCTGTTTTTATCAGCCGCACATCTTGCACGCTTTTATCTGTTCTGTCTAGAGTTCAACAGTTGTTCCCGGCACTTCATGCACCTCTGCCATGCATGACATTACTTGCAAGAGGATATGTGCATTATTGGAAAAGAAAGAAAGAAAGAAAGACGAAAAATCGGTAAAATGTTGGAAGTAAAATAAACGACACAAGCAAACTAACCTAGGATTAAAATCCTGAAATAAACTTCTGACGTTTATTTCTAAAGGCATTTTCAGCTAATGGATTAAAAAAGAACTACATAGTAACGGTTTTGGCGAATCAAAACGGTAAACATACAAAATAAACAAAAACAAAACATAGAATAGATAATAGATAAATTCACATGAAAAATCCTAATGAAGAAAATAAGTAACGACTAACTATGGAAATTAAAATTTGTTCAAAATTGTATTTAAAAAATAAAGTAATAAATTGATAATGATTCACAATGCCTGTAAATCGGGCCGCACATTTTTTTCATGCCTATAGCAAAACATTTGCCAAACGTTGACAGATGTTTTTTTTCTTCTAATTTTCTAACTTTTCTGTTAAACCTTCTGCGGAAATTAGCAATAACGCGATTATTCAACACCCCACCAGACAATTACTGTGTCGCTAAACTACCGCGTAAAATCAGCCTATTTTTTAAAATTACTAATCTATCCTGTTTGGGTTCCTAAATCCAAAACCGAAAACTGCAGAAAACCCAAAAATTGTGTAAACATTTCCCAGGGCGAAAGTAACTGCGTTTGGTCAGGGTTGCACAGTGTAGTGTACAACTAACAACAAACTTGCTTCTTTTGTTTCACACACAGAAAAAAAAATCAGACGGAGATTGGCATCAATACACTGAATTTAGAAAAAATGGGCAAAATAAACAGACTTAAAAGAAAAAAAATTTGAAAAAATTATTAAAACAACGGAAGAAAAACTTGCGAACAACTAATGCATAACTAAGTTGCTCATTTAGGCAGACAGAACTTCGAAAGATCTTTCAAAGATCTCAAATGCAGAATGGCAAACATTGTATCAACAGTTGACTATGACAAAACATCCTACCCAGTGGCGGTTTTTGGGCCGGGGCCGGAGGAAGGAAGCACAGGTCCCCCAGTTTTGCTCCAGCCTTTCCCCCAGTTTAGTGGCCATCTATGATTTTTTGCAGATATAACACAAATATCAAATTTCTTTGCACTTGCAAATTGTAGAATACTGTGCAAATTTGCGGCTTCCTTTGAACGTCCAAAAAACAAAAGTGCTTCAGCTTCAGGGGGGGGGCTTTGCTTCCCCTGACCTCCAGACCAGGGGCTCTGCCCCTGGACCCCACTGAGTGCTCTGCCCCCAGATCCCTGACATATCATTGACAGCAAATAGAAGGTTTTGCCATATAACCCTCAATATGGAGTCTGTAGACCACACAGACGTGAAATCAGATGCAGTGGAATACGAACACAACTGGGCAGACTGTCATAATTGTTCAGTACGTAGCACAAGCAGAAAACTACAAACAATGGAATGTGAACGTAACTGTAATTAGTCATTGAGCAACAATTGTTCAGTGCAGTTCAGTATGTCAGTCTGTCAGTTAAAAGCTTAACAAGTTTTTCAACTTCACTCATTAACATTCACAATGTCTGTGGCTGCACAGAGTGATGTACTGTGTAATAGTAGGGCTCACAGTTTTCCACATAAATGAGAATCATCTAGTGTTCAACTTTAAGGTATTTTTCTCAAAAAAAGAGCAAAAAATGCACTTTGCACCCTTACACTGAATTTTCACATTAAAATAAAAATATTTTCTGAGTAGCGGCACAGTCACTACTCCAACTCCTTCCCTGGTGGGGAGGGAACAACCGTTCCCACACCCCACCATTTGAATCAGCTGAGTGCCCCCTCTACCTGTGGATCCTGGCTATGCCAGTGAGTACATCGTTATATGTAACACTCCATTGCAGCTAAGTACAGATCAGTTTGCTTGCTTAGCATGTACTAAGTAGACCATAATGCAACAGTTCAGTACAGCTGATAGACAGGATTATTTGTCTTTGCGTGTCTCAGTCGGAGCCTGTTGAGACATCTCGGCTCGTAGCTTGGCACGCTTCAACACAATCATTGTTCTGATTGATGACAGCATCCAGTGTAGCTGTCAACAACAACAACAAGCAACTACAATCACAAGTACAACAACTACTACTGCTGTTGCAGTGCCACTACTACTACCACAATCATTGTCCTAACTCATAAATCCACTGAGCTTAAAACAACAGCAGCAGTAATACAACTGACAATGTTGATGTTGCTATCATCGTGGTTCTTGTCCATATGTCAAAATCAAATTAAAGGACTTTTTTCAAGGACTTCCAAAGACCATATGAAGGTTATATTAAGGAAAACTGAATTAAATTAAACCGACACTTTTATAAGCATATATAATAAGCAGGTTCGGTTTGCACTTGACAATTTAACACCTGGCCGAAATCTGTTTACGAAAAATATCAGTAAGTAACAGTAATGACGAAGTCCATTCACCACTCAAGACTCAGGCAACACTGATTCTGAAAATCAATTGTTCGGTCACAGTGTTTTAGAAAATCAAATTCAAGTACTTTCAAAAACCTTCGGACACAGATTCAAGAACATTCAAAAACAATGTCTGCTTTCAAGGACTTTTCAGGCCTTGAAAACCTGGAAAAAAATTCAAGGACTTTCAAGGACTTTCAGGGACCCGTAAGAGCCCTGTTTAATGAAAGCACAACCACTACCAGAGTTCACCCAGTTCATGTGGCAAATGTATCACGATCACTGTGCGGCCACAGACCTTTGGATCAAGCCACAAATCCACCTAAGCTAGAGACTGTAGTACTACACCCATTTTACCATCCCATACAGAATAGTAGGCTGAGTTGGCCTTGTTTCCTGGTTACATACTGAGATGGTTTACCTGCCTGTAGACAGTCACCCATCCATAACCCTGCTGTTAGTGTAGCAGAGCAGACAAAGATGGAAATAATATACATACGACTATGACAAAGCAGTTGACAAGAAGTGGTGTGGAGAAGAGAAGCGAAATGAACATTCCTTTGTCATCAAAGTATTGCTGACTTGAGAACAGCCTGCACATAAAAACACTACAATCTCTAAGTTGTAAGATTATATGAAAAAGACAGACAGACAGACAGACTGACAGACTATACCTATAATATGACCTATTATGACGGCTGCAGAGAACAAAAGCAAAATGAACATCCCTTTGTCACCTTCTGACTTTATGTTGCTATTTAAATCTATTTTTATTATTATTATAAATATTGCTCGCTTAAGAACAGCCTGCAGATGAAAACATTACAAACTGTAAAGTGCAAAATTATATGAAACAGACGGACAGACAAACGACAGTCTATTATGATGCCTGCACCAAAAAAAGCAAAATGCACACTCCTTTGTTATCAACAACCTGCACATAAAACCACTACAAGTTGACTATTAGACGACGCACACCAAAACCAAAGACCAAAAGCAGACTGTTTGTCCATGTTTTGCATCTGAGACTAACACCTGTCAATACAGGATTTTTATACTAGCCTAAGGGCCGGTTTCTGGATCTTAACTGGCTGGTCAAGTTAGTGTTAACTGACAGATTTGCATAACTCGCATTTCCCGTTGCACTAACCAATGGTTAAAATGGCCGTCAAATTAACTGGCCAACATCGAGCAGTTAGCTAACCATCGATCGTAGTTATCGTATTTAACGCAACTTTTGTACCATTTTGCAAGCAGTTAATTGAAGAATGTGACACTATAAAACGATTTTACCGTATATAGCATTGTCATCAAAACGCACGAGGAGACGTTTGCTGCTACAAATTTTACTACAAAATCAATTGATGAATGGACAAAATGGCTGTCCACATATTGCTTGGCTGGCTCGTGCGCTGGCTGAGGAGCGCTTGCGCTCATTAATATTCATGACGCCCGCCTGCGCTAGGCCACGGCCTAGTGGCTAGGCGGAAGTGATAAGTATCGTGTGCTTGGTTGCTAAGCAACTATAGTTTACCACTCAGTTAGCTGAGAGCCAGTCAGATTTTGTTCAGAAATGCGCACAAACTTAACTAGCGAGTTACAGTTAACAGATGGTTTGCTAACTGATCAGTTAACTAAAAGATCCAGAAATCGGCCCTAAGTAATACAAACTATTGCTAACGTTCGCTAAAGAGAGTTCAGATTCTGTAAAGCCCAGTCTAAGGAAAAGTCAGAAAAAATGGTGATTACCGATAGTTGTCAGCAGCCCATTCATTTATGTACTCAGCACAGTAGACGAGACCCACTGAGTCACAACACAGTGAAATACTGTACATTAACTTATGCAAAATGATGACCAGGTACCAATAATCATGGTACCCTGGTATAAGGTTTGGAACATGCGAAAAATTGTGGCTTGCAGTAACTAGTAACCTAGTGCATCTCACAGAACCACAAAATGTCTGCTATCAACAGAGTCTTCACAATTTATAAATTTAGTAATTAGCACCAGCAGCAGCAACAACAATACTATTTATATTTTGTTCTCAAGCAGCCTAAAGTGGATGTCAGACGATCGACAAAGTCGGCCAACTTTTGTGGGCCTGGTTTAGTTGCCTGAGAGAATTGGCCGATATAATCGATGAACCATGACATACGACTGATATTTTCGTCTGCTACTTCGTACGATATCAGCTAGCTCAACAGCAGAATGCACATCGCATCAGGTTTTCTACAGCTAATGAATGAACACAAATAACAAACAGGTGACGACGGACCCCATGAAACGACGTTCTTATTCAAGCGCTTGGCAGTCACCATCCAACGCTTCAACGCAGCATGCCTAGCGGACACGTTCATGTCGTGCATGGCAGAGGTGCATGAAGTGCCGGGAACAACTGTTGAACTCCAGACAGAACAGATAAAAGCGTGCAAGATGTGCGGCTGATAAAAACAGGATGGATCTAATCTGTCCTCT
>Ga0056128_1010169_pt1 | contig 11741 bp, 11 predicted proteins | sample WorMetLIZISLAND2_FD_71113 | JGI IMG/M metagenome (GOLD analysis project Ga0056128, IMG submission 71113) | Marine gutless worms symbiont microbial communities from Max Planck institute for Marine Microbiology, Germany - Olavius geniculatus... ... | reverse complement strand
AGCTTAAGCAATTTGCGTTTGATGTCTGCACTGTGGGGCGAGATGAAGGTCACAGCACGCATGCCACACGCCGGGAAGCAGTCTATCAACAGTGCAATCAGCCAGGACGTCAAGCCATGTCACGCTCTATTGCTGTTGATTGATGTCTGCTCTGTGTCTGGGCCATCAAGATTTGTCACTTTGACAGCTTGCCAGGGGCGCAGTGCAAGACTGAGAGTAATTGAACGTCGCGGCCGTATGCAGGGAGAGGAGGGGAAGGGTAAGCAAACACGCGGCGGGCGTCGCTTGAATTGACGGCCGGCAGAGAACAAAGAAATCGTCACACAGTGCATGGCTGAAGTAACAGAGCGCTCTACTTTCAAGGCAAAACCGTCTGCATCTGATTAGTGACGCTTGGATTCGAATATCGAAGGGTTGAAAAACGAATACGAATTCAAACTTGAAATTCGAAGTTCGCAAATCTGAACTTCGTTTAACAACCCTACTTGTGCGTGTTGCATTTTGCAGGCTGGTGACAGAGTGGGAGTGGTGCGAGAAGCGGATGGCAGTTTACATTTTTACGTGAACAGCAGGGATCAGGGTCTGGCAGCTCGCGATGTGCCGGCCAATATCTATGGTGTCATTGATCTCTATGGACAAGCTGCGCGGGCCACCATCATCAACACCACAGGTAATGTGTTCGTTTATCACGTCTGCCAAGTGAACGTAGGGAATGGCAGAGATAACAGCACAGCGGGGCACTCGTCGTGCCGCGCACAAGGACCACAATCGGTCGGAGGGACATTGCTGTGGCTGGCCCGGCCACTTGGAACAGCCTCCCGTCGACCTGCGGACTTCATCACTGTCCAGAGATACATTTGCAAAAAAACTCGAAACTCATTTATTTGGCTGTGAGTGCTCTTGAGGTCTTCTTTAATTGGGCGCTATACAAATTGACATCTTCATTCGTTCATATTCAACATTATCTCTGTGGACAAGCTGTACAGGCCACTGTTATCACCAGTACAGGTGAAACCATCGTATCAACAGAGTGCAGGTAAGCATCATTAACACTACAGTTAACCATTGTGTCAACACTACGCATAACTATCCTTAAAAGGTAAAGGTAAAGGGAGCCATGCCCCAGCTGGGGCGTAGGCAGGGTGCTCATCTCCCACTCATGGTCGTTGAGCCCGTAGGTGGATAAACCACTTGAGTCCGTGACACATGGCCAGTGCGACGCCAGACCTACGTTTACCTTCCCAGCCTCGGGGCATCACCGCCCTTTGACCGGTGCCAAATTATACTGCTTGGTGACAGAGGCACATGTGTGTGAACAACTTGCCTAATGTCGTTACCCGGCAGTGTCCTGGTGCAGAGTCGAACCTGCGCCCTTGAGTGACCTCAGGATTACAAGTCCGGCACGTTACCGTTAGACTGCCGAGCCTTAGGACTACAAGTAACCATATTGTCTAGGTCTGTAGCGAAGGGGGGGGCTTTGTGGATTTGATGGAGTCTTCCCATCGTTTTTTACCTCATCACTCATCAGCGTGAACAAGAAAAAAATTGCACTGATAGACTGATTACTCGATTGACCTACCGACTGACTAACTGATGCACTGATTGGTAGACATATGCTGTAAATGGGCAGACTGGCCTATTAATTGATCAACTGATTGACCGATTGACCAGCTGACCGACCGACTGACTGATCGATGGATTAAAGGTCCGTGGACACCAAAATTAACATATATATTTTATCCATTTTCCCGAAAGTGCAGAATTTTCTGATAACTTTGACAGTAATATCGGCGCCCAGCGTTTTGTAAACACGGAAAAATTTACCTTTGAAGTCGACGATCTATGAAAACGACGTAGAAAACACACCGCCATGATGGCCCATGGTGACGTCATGAGTTTAGCCTATAGACGTCATGAATATTAATGGCCTAGCCTAGAATGATGACGTCGTCGGCTAGGCTATTAAAATGATATATATGGGCTAGGGTCATGACGTCACTGCGGGCACTGATAGATTAGAATATTTCGCATAATGTAGCGTAATGCCGCATTTCGTTTGAAATCACACATTAATTTCATATATTTATGAAGCTCAAATCGACATATTATATATGCGAGGTTAAATGTCTAATTTAAATCTACAGAAATTGCACGGGTGAGTTTGACCGTGGCCATGGACCTTTGAGTGGGATGTAAAACTCTGCTCACTTTGTTCTGTGTGCTGTGGCTCACTAGGTGGCAGCAGCGGTAATGTCTGCCGAGCAGGCAGGGCGGGAATGCAGCGTCCAATAGGAGAACAGATACTGGGACCCAGTAGAACCAATGCTTCAACTCCAGCCGCCATAGACCTGGCGCCGGCCACCATAGAGCTGACCTTCCATAGACCGCAGCGAGACTGCAACGTGACGGTCTCTGCAGATGGACTCACGGCGACTGTGATAATGAGTGCTGCCAGCAGGGACCAGGGCACTGTGGCCGGGACGGGAACTAGACCTCTGCTGGGTGACGAAATGTTGGACACAGCTGGGCCGGTCGTTGGTGTTGTCACAAGCTCTCGACCTCTGCTGGATGATGAAATGTTTGAGGTTCGCATCGACCGGGTTATTGAAACATGGGCTGCATCTCTCGAAGCAGGTAAATGAAATTAATCAGTTAATTATGTAAACACTTTTGTTTCTCGTTTCTGTTTTTTTCGACTTTTTGTTATCACGATTTTTTTTCTTTTCTGACCTCTGGCGTTTCCTGGATTTTTTCGTGTTTTACATAACAGTGCCTTCATTTCAGTTTCTCTTGTTCCATTTTTGTTTAAAACATTTTTAGTTCTTTTCAGTTTCTGTGCCTCTCAATGGTAAGTTTGATACTCTGCTGTTACGCCGCCAAGGCGCATCATTATTTGTATGTCAGTGAATAAATAGAATAATTAGCCTCTTAACAGGACCATGTGTCTTCCGGCGTATACACCTTGTCACAATAGAAACTGTTTATCATGTTTGTGCATTATGCAAATCAGTTGAGGTTCAAGTTGAGTGCATCTCACATAATTTCAGCTTCTTTACCGTTTTTTTACCAAAAAATTGTCAACGGTTTTGGAAATTTGATAAAGTTCTGACCGAAACAGTTTTGCACAATTTTTTTTGAGACGCAGTGTATTCGCATACTTCTGCGTGAATGGGCAATGACGAGTTGATTGAATTCTTAAAGAGGTTGGCCGACTTATATATGATGGGCCAAAAAGCCAGACTGTTTTTGATTGTTGATGATATAGCACTTTTTGTGTCTAATGCCCTGTTTACACAAGGAAGCAAACATGAAGCAAACGTATTCAGTCTACACACGACATGTGCTTTAAGTTTGCTTCATGTTTGCTTCATGTTTGCTTCATCGTGTAAACTTCTACCGTGCGATCACCCATCCATGTGGACATTTCTTGATGGCATTTGGAAAGAGACAGCAATGGAAACTGCCAGGTTCCTTCTGCCAACTGCTGGAAGTCGACGAGCGTCGACAAAAAATTACAGTCAACTCAAAGAGCGTGTGAAACGTGCAATTGACAACTATAGATGAGCAGATCGTCTGACATTTTTGCGTGCTATACGGCTCATCTGTCGTGCTTTTAAATGATGAAAACGGATTCGCAGATACTTTTCTTATTGCCTTTGATAAATGTATCATGTGCGTAGTTTGATGTTTTCTGAAGAGGATGAGTGTTTCATTAGGATGATATCAAAACGTCAAGTTGCTAAACGTCAAAATTAAAAGCATCATAAAATCGTCGTACGCAAATAAAATCATGCAAGCAAGTACACAATAAATGACGTTGCAGCCAAATCCTAACAATGTATAACAACAGTGTATATAAAGGTTGTAATTTGATGAATTTATCAACTTATTAAGTTACGTTTCAACCTATGAGTCTATTTAAAGACCAGGAATCGGATTTTTTACATTGCTATGTGTGAAAGGTGTGACAAATCTTCATATCTTACGGCCAGAAGAGCTGACTTCTCCTCACAGAGTAACTGATAGAGACACTGGTTTATGGTTGCTGAGGTGGGTAGACATTCTGCGTAACGTAAGTTATTATTGCTTTTTAAATTGAAATAAAACTTGTGCCCATTAAATCAGTGTTGCTTATAGTGACGCCACAGTGTTATCAGTTACGATATAAATACGTTTTGATTTGTTGGTTGGTTTGGTGGATGGATCGATTGTTCATTATTATTATCTTTGTTTTATTTTAGTTAAATAACACTGAGCGATTTTGCATACTAGTCACGTTGATGTAATCGGTTACTGTTTTTGAAACATTGTTGGCCTCTTGTATGCTGACATGAGCAGTCTCCCACTTGCTTTCCGATTCTGTGTTGGCGTAATATATTCAGATCAACTCGTCTTACTCTCAGCATACCCTCAATATTCCCCCATCCTCCAATAGACAGCAATATGAGAGTGATGATTGTCTGGAGGATAGAAGGGAAGATTATTAGAACAGCTGTTATCGTTACACACGCTCAGGTTAAGACGTATTGTAAAGGTTACATTTTTTGTTCCATTATGCTTTATGCGTTGCGGGTCCTGCGAGTGCACGGATACCTCGCGAATCACTTTGCGATGTCGCCCGAGCCACAGTGATTTCCAGATTGACCTGCTGCTTGCCAGCCTGGTCAGGCTTGTGCTCCGCCGCTGACCGGGCGCGGCTGAATGCTGTGCTGAGGCGCTGCCGACGTCTCGGGTGCTTGGACGACAACGACGCCGCCTCTGTTGAGAATCTATTTCAGTCTGCTGACGATAAACTGTTCCGTAAAATTTTACACAATTCTGCTCACGTCCTTCAGCCCCTGATTCCGGATCGCCAACCGTTACCTTATGACCTCAGACCACACTCTCATGACAAACTTCTGCTTAACAAAACTACTTATCTCAACAAACGTGACTTTGTCATTCGCATGCTTTACAGAGACGGCTAATGATGGGTATATTCTTGCAAATTAGGCTTACGTTCGATTTTGTTTACTTCGTCACTGACTATATTTTTCATAAGCTGCGTTTGTCAGCTTTTTTCTAAGAATAAAATGAATGAATGAATGAATTATTATGTGCATGTGCATTTTGCCTGGTAAGGCCTCTCCCAAAATGATCTATGCTGTGTCAGGCGGGACGTTAAACCCTACTTCTCACCATAGATGTAAAAAACGTTTTTTTTACGTTTTTTAACGTTTTTTTTTATTTTTAAAAAACGTGCATTGAAAATCCCATTAAAGGCTTTGTGAAGCACTTTTGAGACCACAGAAATAAATTAATAGATCATAGTGATGTAGTTTACTTAGTTAGTCAAAATATACTGAATAAAAAGTTTTGTTAACCAGTATGTTTAGTTAGTTTAATGCTATGGTCTTATGACATCACGGCTACATTGAAATTAAATGAAGTTCTCTCTGTCTAAACTATAATTCCAGGTATACTGCACTTACAACATTAGGAATTAGGCAAGAAGTTGAACAAATTATGACCAACGTTTTTTATTCAACGTTTTTTATTCAACGTTTTTAAACGTTTTTTGTTTTTGCCACGATTTTTTTACGTTTTTTAACGTTTCTTTATTTTTCTTGGAACGTTTTTTACATTTATGTTTCTCACTGACTCCTCCCCTCAGCAGAGTGTACATTTGTGTATGTGTGTGTGTGATACGTTGGACAGACTCAGACAGACAGCTATCCACTTGACATGTGTACTCAGCCTCCTACCCTCAGCGGGCTGTAGTGTACATGTGTTTGTGTAGTCACTCGTCAGTGCGACACAATGGACAGATACAAATGCGCAGTTATCCGTTGGATCTGACCGGTCTGCAGCTTGGTTCACGTGTCGGTTTGATGCGTCGTGCTAACGGTGATCTTCACTATTACCTTGACGGCGTCGACCAGGGTCGCGCCTGCTCTAACGTGCTCCCGGGTCAGATGCTAGCACTCGTATTTGTTATACTGCGTTTACTGAGGCCGGTGCAGAATCTAGTAGAATGTCGCATTCCCAGTTTCTCATGCATGTCTCTATACTTTGTATTGGTGTCTTGGTGCGGTAATTGTTAGGAAGGTTGACTTGCAATCTGGGAGTCATGGTTTCCACTTTTAGTCAGGTCGCTGCCAACTGTGTACTACCTGGATGGGTGACTGTGTGTGGACAGGTAAACCATCTCAGTATGTAACCAGCCATTAAGGTCAACTCAGCCTTCCCTCTCTCCGGGCTAGGTAAATCAAGGAGTCATGGTTTCGACTCTTAGGCTGCGTTCACAGACACGAGTATGAGTACGAGTCTGGCTTTCCGTTTGTGGCCAGTAGAAGCTTCACTCATACGAGTGGAGCGTTCACGGTGAAGAAGAACGATGATGATGAAGAACGAATAAACTTTAGCATGGCGTTAAGTCCTAAGACTACTAGGACACGTAACAGTAAGCCTAAACAGTGAAGTCACATAATAGCAGTCAGCGCAATGAGACGTTCTTAGTCACGTCTGTAAGACCGGGCAAAAAGTTTGGTTTTCAGTCTGCTGTGGAAAACTTGCAACGATGGCGATGACCGGACTGACTCCGGCAAACTATTCCAGACCGATGCAGCAGTCGCTGGAAAGGTGCGGTCGCCAATGGTAAAATGCACAGTGTGTGGAGTGACCAGTGCTGATGTAGTCGAAGAGCGCAGTCGTCGACGTGCGTTGAGTTATGACGCGCTGAAGATCTGAAGCCAGGTAGCCAGGTGCAGAGCCGTGGAGGCAGCGATACAGTAGCACTGCCAGCCGGAACAAAACGCATTCTGGCATCCAAAGCCAGTGTAATCTGCGCAGTAACGGCTGAATGTGGTCCCGACGACAAGCTTTGAAGATCAGCCGTGCAGCAGCATTCTGTGCAGACTGAAGCCTGCCCACGAGTTGTTTCGGAAGGCCGGCAAGAGTTGCTGAGCCGTAGTCATGTCCGGGCCGTTTTACTTCGATGATGAGGTGATCGCCTGAGTTTAGCTTACAGCCGTCCATGTGCAAGCACACTGATTGGCTGTAGTTTCCCGGGGGGACCTCGTGGAGGTATCATATGGTCTGGTCTGGGGGGATTGGCAATGACCTCCGGCTGTGTTGATGCGGAGACAGTCTTGCTCGTACTTGTGACGTGCAGGCACCTGCTAGCTCTTCCGGGAGTGAAAAGAAGGGCAGCCTCAGTGAGGCAGAAGCCCCTCCCTCCTGGTAATAGCCTCTCACACAGCATTTTTACCATATAAAAAATATAATACCAGCAACAGGAAAATTAATAAATATTGACAAATTTACATTTGATGAAGTCAATTAGCGCTTTACAGCAGTTTCGTAAAATGATACGACTTGGCTTTTAAGAGCTATAGATGCCATTTCCATCTTATAATTTTTTTCCATCATGCACATGCAGACAGCTAATGTTCAGTTTTTGACTGATGTGAATAAACTCGTATATTGTTTTCCAGTTCTGAACAAATATGCATTACTGCTGTGTTTTATTACAATTACAATTTTGCTGCACAACAAAACTGAGAAAGTTGTTGTGCTTTGAAGTCGCACTCGGTATGAGTCACTCCACAGGTATGCCGCTGACTACAATGGCTGAAAGCTAATTATTTCTGACACCAACCAACTGATTTACCGATCGACAAATCGATTTATTGACAGACCTACTAACTCATGGATGAGCTGGCTAATCCATGGGTCACTTTTGTTATCCATGGACTGACCAATTGACTGATCCATCTACCAACCGACCGACTGATTGACAGACTGACCCGTAGATTGACAAACTTTCAGACTGACTGACAGACTGATGGACCTATTGATCCGCCTAACTCGCGGGATGACCGAGTGACCAGTTGAACAAATGACTTATAGACTGATTCACTGACCCATGGACTGACTGGTTGACTTAGTGGACCCACGGACTTATCGACAGACTTATTGACTGATTGACTGATGCATAAACCGACTGACCCTTAGACCAATCTACTGTTGACCAAACTACCAACCATCATCATCGTTTCTGGCAAGCACCACTAAGAGTGCGTAGCGCCGAACGTCGACATCAATCTCCAGAGTGGACGGTTCTGAGCCAAGTCAACTGCGTCATCCATATTGAGGTCGCTGGATTTCAGATCCTGCTGAATGGTTTTCATCCATGTAATACAAGGACGTCCCAGTGGTCTCCTCCAGTTTCCTGCGGGGGAAGCTGTTAAGATCTGTTTTGCGTCTGTTTTGTCAGGCATTCGTGCAGTGTGTTCGAACAGGGACAGGCGCTTTGACTGGACTATGGCTGAGAGATGAGGTTGTCACTACTACCGATCGGCCTGTGGATTAACTAACTGGCTGACCCGCTGATGTGCATGTACTTGCAGGAGTGTATGGAGTGGTTGGTCTGAATGGTCGGTACCCACAAGTGACGCTGTACGACAGCGGAACTGGCTTGGCGTCAGGTAGCAGCAGTCATACGATGGTCGTTCCACCTGACTGCGTTGATCGCCAACTGCCACTCAACACTCACCGGCATACAAGTCCGTTTGCTCAGTATTATCTGATGTCTTGCCTGTCTGTTTGTCTGTCTGTCTTAAAACTCTTAACCATTGTTACCTCCACCAAGGAGGTTATGTTTTTGCCAGTTTTTGTCTGTCTGTGTGTGCGTACAAGATAACTCGAAAAGTTATGGACGGATCTTTCTGAAATTTTGAGGGTATGTTGGGCATGGCACAGACTACCAGTGATTAAATTTTGGGATTGATCCAGCAGGAATCCTGGATTCTGGATCACTTTGAAGTTTTCGTTACCATTGTGTTAAAGGGGGCATAAGCGAAACCGCTGGCAAAACGAATATGGTGATGCCACCTGGCGAATAGCATTGCCTTGGCGGAGGTACCTGCAAGCTGTGATTGCTTTCTAGTTGTTGATTCCAATTTCTGTGAGTGAAGGTACAAAAAATTGCTGTTGTTTACCACTCTCCAAGGCTCCACATGTTCAATGTTCCCTCTCTAGTAAACCTGCGTGAATATCTAAACGAACAAAATGAGTAGATGGCTTACTTCGTGTGGCAGCCAGTGGCTGCTGGAGTGATGGTCGCACGAACTTTGTTTCATTGAGTTCAGTTGTCATAAGAAATTATCATAATTATAAAAATATAATACAAAAACTAAAACTAAGTGTTTGCAGGAAGTGAGATCTATAACAGATTGTGAAGTAGAGAATGTTCCATATTTATGTCCAACAGCAGCAAAGCGATCAAGCACTACACTGTGTCTCAAAAAAAAGATCACCGACGTTTTTGATTGTAACTTGAAAACCAATTACCAGATTTTGATAATTTTTGGTACTAATATTCCTGACACAACTTGCCATCAAGTGAACATTTAGTTTTCCACCTCACCTAACGTTTGTTTCTGCACTACCTGGGGAAAACACAACCAACAAAATATCACTTTTTTTGTTTTTTTGAGACACAGTGTAGATGTGACAATGAATACAGTATCAGATTGTTGCTGGTATACATCTTGTTCCAGAAAAGTAATTTTATTTCGTTCATCTGATATGTCATTGGCATATTGAAGCAGAAATACAATTGGCCATCAAATGGCCGTTTAGTTTTCCATCTCACCCAACATCTGCTTCTGCACTATTGGGAAGAAATAACAGACAAAATATGCATTAAAATCAACAAAAAAAATTTTTTATAAAATTTCATCTTTCCGGATATGTGGCCACCAACAGCCAATCAATTACAATGTTTGACTGTTGTGTAACAGCGCGTCTATTAAATAGGCATAACATTCAGGAATATTGATGAATTCAAGAAGTGACTGGCGAAGTCTGGATTGGTCTGGAGCAGAACATTATCGACGCTGCTATCAATGAATGGAGAAAGTGTCTATGAACCAAGCTCATGTTTGTTTGCCAACATTTCAAACATTTTTGTAGGCAGTTAAAAATGGACAATTAGATAAACTATTAGCTAAAATGCTGAAAATATGGAAAAAATGTGTGTTTTGTGTGTTGTTTTGATTAAGAAATTATTATTGCTTAATGAAATACCAAAGTGGTTAAAATGCCATATTTTGTTCGTTTTCTTTCCCCAGGTAGTGCAGAAACAGACAGTGGGTGAGGTGGGAAACTAAACAGTCATTTGATGGTCAGTTGTATCAGGAATATTCGTACCAAAACTGATTAAAATTGGATAACTTTTCTTCAGGTTATGATGACAAAAAATTTTGGTGTGTTTTTTATGCCTCACAGTGTATATTAGTAATTATTTCACTCATATTGCATTGTGTGAACTAAGACTCGGTGCATCGGTTTGGTCGTCGTCTGGTCGGTAGAAACATTGTGCTGAGTGACTCGCACTGTTCTGCGCGGAGATCAGTAGGTTATGATGGAGGACTTATTATCAGTGCTGAATCACTGACAACTGATGAGCTGCTACAGGCTAGTTCATATCTCTCTCCGTCTGTTTGTCCGTCTGTCTGAAAAACTGAAATGTGCCAATGCTATCAATGACAGTAGGTCTGATGCATGTAGTACTACTAAAAAATGAACAGTTGAATAATTGCAGAAAAATAGCAATGTTAAAATTTTTTTTAAACGTTTTATTTCACTGTTTTAAAAGTAAAAAAAAGAAAAGAGGAGTGATTATTAGTGATGGCACTGCAGAGCAGGATATTCAAAGAAGAATCGGACTCGCCTGTGATGGAATGAACAGATTGGCTACTGTTTGGAAAAGCAAAGATCTTTAGCATGATAACAAAGGTGATAGCAAATTTGATCTACAATTTTCTGAAACCTGGACGCTGACAGAGAGACAAGCTACAAACATTTGAGATGGGTTGTCTCCGGAAAATCCTTGGTGTGTAAGAATCTCTCACGTCAGAAATGCAGACATCAAGAATCAGCTCAACATCCAGCACTGACATTGTGGACAGGATTCGAAGCCGTTGTCTTAGATACTTCGGACATGTAGTCAGAATGCAACCTTCCCGATGGCCAGACCGAGCCCCGTATGGTTGTGTTCATGGAAACGGACACCGAGGACGACCGAGGAAGTGGTGGACTGATAACATTTCAGACGATTGCCAGATGATGGGCCTCTCACTCACACAAACAACACACGAGGCTGAGGACAGAAGACAATAATGGGAATCGACAAAGTTGTCTGAGCGTGCTTAACTGCATCGCCATGACACCAAAGACAGACAAAAGAAAGAAACGTGATTTAGAAAAATCATTTGTTTTAAAACAGTTCACATCTCTGTGTCTATCCATCTGTTTGTCTGTCTGTCTTGCTCTGTCTGTTCGCCTCTATCCGTCTCTATCTGTCTGTCTGTTTGTTTCATCTGTGTGTCCATCTGTCTCTGTGTGTGTTTTGCTGTCTGTTTGTTTTTGTCTCTTTTTCTCTCTCTAATGTTACGGTAGTTTGTAATCTGGATAAAGGTAAAGGTCGTCAATTTGTATAGCGCATAGTCGCGAGCATTCGCACGCCTCTAATGCGCTTTCGTCACTAACCAGAGCCGCCTGCCGCACGGCCACCGTATGCAGCCTGCAGACACAGGCTGGCGCAGCGGCCGGCTAGGCAACCCCAGTCAGCTGTACCAAGGTCCCCACCTTCCGTAACTCATGTAAATGAGTTACTACTCATTTTATCGTCCCACGGAGGGTAGAAGGCTGAGTCGACCTAGCTGGCAGGCTTCGCACCGAGATGGTTTACCTGC
>Ga0056128_1010168_pt1 | contig 11742 bp, 4 predicted proteins | sample WorMetLIZISLAND2_FD_71113 | JGI IMG/M metagenome (GOLD analysis project Ga0056128, IMG submission 71113) | Marine gutless worms symbiont microbial communities from Max Planck institute for Marine Microbiology, Germany - Olavius geniculatus... ... | reverse complement strand
TTCGCAAATTTTCATTCCGCAAAATACACCTTATTCCGCAAGTATTTTCCGCAACGAAAATTCCGCAAAATACACCTTACAAAAATTCCGCATTCCGCAAAGTACACCTTCCCATTGTTTTTAGTATTTTACGTTGGTCGAAAACAATCTCAGTATTTTTTGATATTTAGTGCCACTATGTGGATTTTTTTTGGTCAATAAACCATCCATTAATTAAGAAATTATTATTTTTTGTGTGTATTATTAATCGTTAAGAATTATTTCATATGCTGAACATCAAAGCATTTAGATGCATTTAAAAGGCAACATATTTACAAGGAAATAAATGAGAATGGAACATAGCATCAAATTTGCTATGCATAGAGTATGCAATATTGATATATTATTGTAAGTTTGTAGTCTTTGTTATTGTTTGTAGCTAGCAGAAATGAAGCATGCTGGGCAGAAAGTTTCGGTCGCTGTATACGTTGCTGTCATTCTGTTTTCAATGTCAACATGGATGGATGTTGTCGGGATATGGGTTGAAATGCCACTGTTTGTTACCACTTTGCCGGAGGGTTGGAGTTTGCCATCCTATCTTGCAATTATTATCCAGCTGGCAAATGTCGGACCGGCAGTGTATGCTATTATTCACAAGTTTCAACAAGGAGGCAGAAACGCAAAATCAAAAGAAGACTGCAAAACCACCAAAACATTAGATGCAGAAGTTGTGCTGACACTGATTATAATAATCGCTTCAGCAGTGAACATTTTCATGCTCTCATTTCTGTGGCCGATAACGAGCTTCATTGGTGGACGTCTCCGTAGTGTCATCATGCTAACACAGATGGTACCCACAGCACTAACCAGCTGCATGACTTCACTGGTATTCCTGCCATATATGGCTCGTTTTCCGTCTTCTTACATTTCAGCACACTATGTAGGGCAAGGATTTAGTGGTCTCGTTCCGGCGCTCATTGGACTTATCCAGGGCGCTGGAAGTCCTCCCGACTGCCATTGGAATAGCACACAGTTTGTGAATGACACATTACCAGGAAATATCACAGGAATGCTGAATGTCACTAGTAGTTTTATCATTCAGAGCAAGAAGCCGCTGTTTTCAGTCCAAGTCTTCTTTTTCTGTCTCACTGCTCTTTTTCTCTTATCTCTTGCTTCATTCTGCTGTCTCAACTTCTCCAAATGTGGAAGATCGGAAATGATTGGTCATGTATCTGTGGTGGATATTTCTGACAAATTCCAGCAAAGTGCAGGTGAACCCACGAGTGAAATTCATAAGATGTCTGTTAATGATAGCAATTTACCGGATCACGATACCCGTCAAAGATACCAGTTGGTCCATGCAAACAGTGAAACAGTACAATCAGCTGAATGTAAAACTGAACAAAGTAGAAGTCCTAAGTGTGAAAAGCTGCTTGAGAAGGCAGATAATGATGAAAGCATTGCTTCAGAGCAAGCACAAGCTGCTAAAGCAACATCAGTGAAAATGCCAAACAGAGTATTTATCTGGCTTCTGATAGTAGTTGGAGTGGTGAATGCATTGTCAAATGGCTTTTTGCCATCTACTGAGTCATACACGTGCTTGCCATATGGATACCTTGTCTACACGTTGGCTGTTCGTCTTTCTTCTGTTGCTGCATCTCTGGCATCACTTTCAACGATGTTCTTGCCACGAGCTTCAATTAGAGTCGTGTTCATTCTGACACTACTCGGCCTGGTGACTGCAGTGTTTCATTTGATCCTGGCGCTGCAGAGTCCAAATCCCGTGCTTCGTGGTTATGTTCTTGGAGACATAATTGTCGTAAGTAAATCTTCATACTGAATAGATTGACTAATAGCTTTGGCTTGGGGGTCAGTGTGTTCGGGTTTTAGATTTCTTTATTGAAATTCAAATAATTGGCATCGCTGTTACTATCAGTGTATGTGTCTTTTTCAAATGTTTTTATGTTCAACAGCACATAGTGCTAAGCGCATCTTATCTATCATAGTGGCATCTGTCTGTGTGTCTGTCTATCTATCACACTCTGCAATTCTGTCAAATGGTGCAAGCTAGGATTATGAAATTTTCAGTTTGGGCTGCCACAGAGACTATTTTTTGTGATAAAATTTTATGGTGCTATCGAATGAGCATGTCAGAAGGGTACCTTCCGTAAGAAGTTGCTGTTTTACCACTGTCAACACGTGGGTCCATTTCCATGCATCCATTGCTAATCAGATGTTCTGACAAACTAAGAGGCAAACTATAAAAACCCCACATGAAAAAGCCCAATTCTTATGACTTATCATTGTAATGGAATGAAATGCATGCAACTGATGCCCTTTTTTTCTGAGCGATAGCTAAGCTTCACATGTGTATTTGTTTTCAGATTGTCACTGCAGTCATAATGGATGCTGCGTTTGCTTTCGTCCGTGTGTCAGTTGCATTGCTACTTCACGAGGGAGGTGGCCGACACAAGCTGATGTGGTGCGGTGGCATAACGCAGGCCGGCTCATTCTGCGGTGCTGCCATTGCATTTTTCCTAGTCAGCTGTCTTCAGATTTTTAATAGTCAACAACTGTGTTCTGTTCCATAACACAACAGTACTTAACTTTACTGTACAGAAGACGTCAGCATACCATTGACCTTAGTGCTGTGAAATGCCAACTCATGAGAAAAAGCACTAAAAGCAGCTATTTTCATGCCAAGGTCAAGATAAAAAAAACAATAACCATATGGCCTGCTTGGCAGTTTGCAATGGCATTGTTTTTTTCACTTTCTGTTTGTCATTAGATGCAAGATAGTTTTGTGCATTTGTACTGGGCATATTGGTAACACAAATGTCATTTTAGTGGCAGAATTATTTGGATACTCAAAAACTGATGCCATGGAAAAGTTGAAATAGTGGTAAGTTTGTCTTATGGCATTTCATAGCAGCACAGTTTCATAAATTTAGATGATGTAAGGATTGTTATTTACTGTGCCTTCAAAGAATCAGAGTACATTTGTGGTAATGTTAAGTCACTGCTAACAGGATTTAAAACGTACATGTATTTTTAAAAAGCCCAACTTGGAGGCTTTTTTGGTTTTGGGGGTTTTTTGCTGAGAAGTTTTTTAGTTGATTCATCTGAGCTTTTACTTGCTCTTCGAAGCACAGAATATCCAAAAATCTGCAAATTTATTCATAGGTTTTGATGTTTCAAAAACTCAACTGTAATGGTATAGTGGAACAAGAAATTAAAGTTGGATTTAGTTTGGGTAGGTTTTTGGGGTGGGTTATTTGCCAGGTTTCGGAGCTGAGATTTTATCGTGGGTTCTTGGTGGCTATAGCAATCAAAACCACTGGGTTTTTGGAGTATTTGCCCAGCTGTCAACCGTGACAGGGTGCTCTGCATAACTATCAAAGGTTGTGGTTTAATCTGGGACAAAGTTTTAGTTGCAGTATCTACTCCGTGTTGCAATGTGTGCGTCATACTTTTGTGAGCAGCAGTGATTGGTATATGCATAGAAGTGCTCAAGCGATCTTAAATTTCTGCCGATGCCGGTGCTGCCACCTGGCCATTATAAAGGACTTAATACAGCTGCTGTCTCCTCATTGTTAAGAATTCTGCATCGTAATCCACAAAACAGTCAGCACCACTACAAAACATCTAGTCACTTCCTACCTTTCCACAAAATTTCGTCGTCAGTAATTTTTGAGCAATCTAGCAGCTGAGAAAAATCCGCTTATCGAAACACATTCAATCCTCCTTAATTACTGTGCTTCAGCGGAGTTAATGACTGACTTATATCCACATTCTGTGCTGTAAATATGAAAACAACGAGAACGAGAATATCAGCGTCGAGTGCCAACATGATATGCGACCATCCAGTTTAGTTATCGAATGTCCCTGCATATAGCAGTAAATTAGTTCACTGTACAAGACTTTATTACAGGAGATGCTTCCTTAGTTCCTTAGTTCCAGGGTTATTTTGACTTGACTGCAACTGTCCTTAAACTTTAACATTTTGAACTGAAATAGATGGCCGCATAGTCATTATTGTAGGAAGATAATCAGTCTAGCTTGAGGCTGTCTGGATGTTTCATGAGGTGAACAAGTACATGTGTCATATATAGTAGGTTGTTAGTAGGTTTAGTCATTGTCTTGTTATCACGTGCAGTGTATTGTTGTATCATGTGTATTTTGTGGTATTTCTGTAGTTCTGATTTGTCACAAATTGTTGAATAACGAAAACAGAACTGTGACTGTTGTGAATGTGTCCTCTCATTGACATCGTTTAGCAGGGTCTTTTTTGGACCTAGGCCTAAAAACCTGTGCTTCCGATTTCCTGCCATCCCTAGAAAAAAACTGTGTCCCTAAAATTTTTATTGGACTTTTAAAAATATCTGCAGTTTTTGGTATATTTTCTAAGTTTTACTGAAAAATACTGATTGCATTTACTATGAAATGTTGCAGTAACTTTTCCTTAAGTTTGTATGAGTACTGTTTAATGTGTCAATTTGTTTTTATGAGTTGTTGGGTAATACTACATGACACGTCATGATAAAAAAATTAACAATAAAAAAATTCCGCCACCTCCGTTTCTAGTTTTTATGTGCGAGAGTTAGCATAGCTATAGCGCGTATTAGCTACGGTAATTTTTGTCTGTCCTTGGTGTCTGTCACGTCCCGGTACCATTCCAAGAACAGGTGAAATAGAGACTTCGAATTTTCACTGGCAACAAGCTTCTTAGGAATGTCAACATCGATGACCTTGAATGACCTTGAACCCTAAAAGTATTGGTTTTAAGTGATTTTTGGCAATTTTTGGCTGCATAAGGGTGAATTGCGACGAAATGGATGGAGATAGACCAAGATTACCTGCGAACAGGAACTGTTATAGGCTCTCGCGCGACTCATGAGCATTAGCTCAGATTTCTTGTATTTCTGGCTGCGACTGGAAGCACAGGCTTTTTAGGCCCTACCGTGGACTGAACGTTTTTCCATTCAATATAGGGTACTACAGCGTAACCACGTCACCTGCAGTATGGACAGTGGTCAAAGTAACTGGAAAACGTGGGGGTACTGCGTTCCCCCACCTCCAATTTTCAGTCCGTATAGTTACCCCACCCACAGTCAAGCAACCGGGGATGATCAATAAAATTGGTGCCACCAGCTGTTTGTTTTTCAGGCTAAAATAGACCAAATTGATTTCCACTGGGGCTCCACCTGGACCCTGTTGAGGGAGCTTACAGGGCTGCCCAGACTTTCTAGCTGCATTTAAGGGGCATAGTTCCAAGGGAAGGGAGAGGAAAGAACGGGAAAAGAGGAAAAGGTAGAGGAGGGGAAGAAAGGGGGAAGGACAAGGGCAAGGGAAGTAAGAGTTCCCGATCTCTTCAATCTTACTTTGACCGCTGAGTATGGATGAGCTGCAGCCAAACTGACTGTGGGACTCTGACTTTAGTGGGCCAAGAACTGGACATATTTTGAGCGTTCATAACTTAGCAACGAACGGTGGTAGAAAAGTGTGCGATATGTCAACAGTTTTGGAATTTTGTCTGTTAAGTGTTCAACTAAAAGTCTTTATTTCCTAATGTCAGTAGTCTGTCACTTCCTCCGCTGTCACTGCAAGCGTTGCTGCTGGTGACGTCAGAGACAATACGTAATGACGTCATTGTTATTATGACGTCACGCCGCTGCGCACAGACAGAACGACAGAAAGACGAGTGAACACAATCTCCTCCGTTCACCACGTTCACTTGGCGAGATAATACTAGTAATAACAATAACGTGAATCGTGATTATGGCCTACGCGATCGCAGTGGCTTGAGACACGCACGTCACGAGGCCAACAATTATCATCACTTGGGGTATTTCATGGCGAGCGCCATGGGATCTCGGGGCTGGAGCAAAAGCTGGTCAGTGAACAGTGGGCGAAGCCGATTAGAAGCCGAAAGCTTTTTAGGGCCTAGTGTTTGGATTTTTAGCCGACCGTACTTAAGCAAAAGTCGAGCTATTGGTATCGTTGTCGTCTGTCCGTACGTCTGTCTGTAACGGACGTAGGCCTACCCTGGCTAACGTCACAGGGGAAAACTTTACACGTGTAGTTAGCCATGTGTCCTAAACTCAGGAATGCAAAATTTCAGCCGTCTAGGTTTACTCCAAGGGGAACGGTTTCAAATCCAGTGTTGAATTGACGGTGGATAGAAAAACTGTACGTTTTCAACGGAAAACTGGCCATATCTCGAAAACGGTGAGAGATACGGCCAAGGTTACTATTAATCATAATAGTAAGTGGCATACGCCTTGTCAGATGAGATGGAAATAACTGACCTTGGATGACCTTGAAGGTCACTGACAACCAGTACGGTCGGCTATCGTAGCGAAAGCTGGGCTTCTTGTTAGAAGCTAAGACGAAATTTTGTCCAAAGGTGCGGTTATGACACCTGATACGTTATCTGTAACCCAGCTCTATTGACGCTAGTAGAAATTGCGGATGGCACTGGGGGGAGTCAAATCTACCCAAACTCCCCGCAGTCTCGCCACCGCCTGCACGCATTTTCACTGCAGTGGGGTGCTGTCTCGTCTGGCAAAAATAGGCTGAGTGAACACACTGCAAAACATACAGCAAACGTAAGTGCACACACTGCAAACATCCAATCAAGTCACAGTGTCACGTAAACTACAAGAAGATAATAATATTTACAACCAAGTCTCTCGTATGAACTGAAGAAACCTGAACCGCTATACTTACTGACGTATTTTTTTACTCTACAGAACTATGATAAAATAATGGAAACTCACCACACCGAATAAAATAGGACTCTCATCTGAGCCAGAGGTGTCTATTTAGGTAGATTTTTTGGGCCCCGCACCTTTAAAATTTTGCGGGTAAGTGAGTAAGTAAGTAAGTAAAGTGTAAATTAACACAGCGCATACTCTGTAGAAAATCTCTAATGCACGACCCGGTGTCTTTCTGACAAATGAACAGTAGACTTTGATCACGAATAGCTACGGAATGGAGCAAGGTATTGACAACCAGAAAACGGCGTACCAACTATCATCCCTCCCACGTGCAACGATCGATGGTCCACTGACCAAAAAGTTTTAGACCTGTATATGCCCACCCAAAATCAACTTTCGTTTGGAAAACCATATTTTTCTCATTTGGAGTGTTGCCGCCTTAATTTTTACTTCTGCTAGGCTATAGCAAATGGCCAAGGCTTCGTCATTTTCTATAGCACATTTAAAGGTGGCAATACTCTTAAACAGTTAAAACAAAATTAATTGCCTTGCCACTACTTATTGACGTCGTCTCCCCTACTAGCTTTCCCCTAGCTGGATTTTTCGGTGAAGGAAGAGGCGTCAGAAAAGGAAGATAAAGGAAGGGGAATGGGGAAAGGAGTAGCAGAGAAGGGACTCAAGGGAGAGGAGTTGGTGCGACTCGGGAGTCGGGGCTGGCGCTGAAGGGGAATGGACGCCTCTGAAAATGAGTTCTGCGGCTGGGCGGTGTCCAGTCTCGACAAGATAGGAAGAAGTTTGTCGCCGGTGTCTTCCCTACAAAGTCGTGCACATGTTTCTGCATTTCACAATAATTTAGAGCTACAGTAGTTCGGTAGTCCATTAACCGAACAGTGCTGGTCGATGCATCCGTATTAGCTATTAGTTAGCTCACAATCCACGCAGTGTTCGTCGACGATAAAAAAAGCGAGATTGCATGGCGTTAGTTGTATTCAGTCAATTCGCACATATCCGCTGCTGGGTCCCTGTCTCGAGCGCAGTCCTGTTAACACAGAAACACCACAAATCATACATAAGTCGACGACTTCAGAATTTCACAAGGTAGTGTAGCAACAGTATTAGGGCGAGGAGAGCAAAACTGTAGCGTTTATGTCAAGTGTTTCACGATGTTGCCTGCTCAAAATTATTAAAATAGGCCAACGTTTCACGGAGTTGTTCGAAAAATTAGACTCTCTGAGACACGACATAGAATGTGTCTAATGTTGATACAATATTTCCCTAAAATATTGTTGCTGCATTTTGAAATAAAAACGAATTGATTTGGTTTTAGACTATTAAAGGACAATATCACAGCACGGTCGAATATCGTGCTCCAAAATGTCATTTCCACTTCGTGGCTTGTTACATCGACAGGCTTATCTGCAATACACATTGTCCATTGCTGTCGCCAATTTTAGTGTGCTTATGAACCGATTGGCAAAGGCTTGGATTCAAAAAGAAACAAAATTCAAGGTCTTGACAGGGGGCGGCGACAATGCCGTAAACAAGAAGGGGGCAGTGGGCCCAGCCCTCAATTTTTTTTGTTAAAATAGATGTTTAATACTCAGGGAAATAAATGAAACTGTTGCCACCAGATCTCATTATTTTAAGGCTATAATGCAGCAAATTTGATTTCGGATGGGCTCCGCACCAACACTACTGTAGAAGCTTGCAGCTTTCTCCCAGACTCCGCAGCTGGGATATAGAGGTGCTGCTTTTAAGGGGACGGAGGCGGAGGAGAAAAAAGGGAGCGACAAGGGAGGAAGGGACCCGGGAAAAAGATGCGAGATTCCCAATTCACATTTCTCATTCTGATTACGCTACTCGGAGGCGTAGGTTTTTATATGCCTACTGATCTCTACACTATACAACGATCGATTGTCAACAACGAATCAATATTCATTTAAAAACGTTTTATAGTACACAACAAACGTTGACGATTTCCTACAGAAACAGACCGTTAGAAGGGATGTCGGTTGCACAAATGTTGTACGGCTGAGGACACGGTCCACATCCGGAGCAGTGCTGTAAAGTCTTCATCGACGTCAGTGGATAGGTGATGGGTTCAGTGGTCCCGGGCCTTGGCATGGTCGCCGCGGCTTGTCTGCGGCCACCGGCGGGCAGCGGCTTTCGTGGATCCGACAGAACGTTGAGTCCGTCCGAGTTGTCCACTATGCTGGAATCGTCGTCGTCCTTCACCGGAACTGGAATGATCTCCGGACACTCGATCACCTGCGGCTGAGCCGCTAGCGCATGGCTGGTCGCAGTGATCTTGCCTTCAGGCGCCTGATGTGGACCGATGACTTGAAGCATTGGACCTGCCGGCTGAGGTTGTTCTACGGGTTTCATCGCTTGCATGCGCTCAAACGCAGACGGCACGCGACACAGCTGCAATCATCCACACACGTTTCATCGTTTTTATTTAGCTATTTATTTAAACTTTGTTACATTTTGTTGTACAAAACAAGTATAGGCATATTAGACGGCATAGTAGACGACAATACAACAGTAAAACGCAGGGAACAGCTAAAGAATAGTTCTAGACACCATTTATTTGACATCTATTTACTAGTAAAAAACAACACATATGTACTAAGTTTTAAGCAAAACAAATCGCAGAGTTGCGGATGAACTCTTGCTAATTCCGTTCGCAGCACCGTTCCTTCCGTCCTTTGATGATGTTAGCCAGAGCACAGAAAGGACATCTGCAATATCCCAAACTGGCAGAATTTCATTTTAGGGCAACCGGCCGAAAGTAGAATAAGCTTCTTTTTTCGGTAAGTAGGAATCGTTTTCTTGTCGCTAGACGCTCTGACAAGTATGCCCAACTTAAGTCTTACTCTCTTCGTCTTGCTGTCACAACCAGTTAACTCAGTGTTTGAATAATTGTGAAAAATTAGCTGGGGGTTGAACTTATCGACTGTCGGAACCCGACCAAAATTGTGATATAAATCCTATGTATATAGCACATAGCTGACCCCCAGAACATAATATGACAGTGTGTTAGGAGGTTAAAACAGTTGGGGGGTTCAACTCCCCTCCCCCAACTCCTCCGGCAATTCAAACACCGAGTTAACTACTCCGAACAGCGCGAGGGTTACGGATGGGGTTACGGTCAAGATTAGTCAAGATATAGAGTTAGGAATAAAGACAATTGGTATCTTCAGCTTTAGCGGAGGCGGCCACTGTTTATGGCGGACAGAGTAGGAACCAATATCCAATTTCGCACAGTGTCCCTTTCGACTAAGCCTAGGCCTATGAGTGACCAATTTATTGTTAGACGCAGAGAATGTGCAGACTGCAGACCTGAATGATCTCAACGACCGGCGGAACGAGTCCGAGATAGATTGCTGAAGCGACGCCGAGTATGACGACGAGGACGGTCCAGATGGTGAAGAACGAACAGTCGAGAACGCCGGCCAGCAGCATGAGTGCCGGCCAGACAAGTACGATCAGTACAGACAATACAATGCCGAGCACATAAGCACTCACTTCCGCCGACCTGAACCGACCGCGTAACTACACACAGTAACACGTTAAAACACAGTAATACCCCGGTTACGCGATAAAGCTGGCTCGTCAAGCATTCATCAAGCACACATCAAGCACACATCGTGCTTGCTTGATGAGTGTTTAACCAGAGTTTCTCGACGACTTGACTCGTCGTGCCTGCAGCTTCATCGTGCATGTAAACCGGGTAAAACAGCAGATAAACATTTTCCTGACGTTTTGTCTTTTATTATGCGGTCAACCTAACAGGCCGCATTACGGGTCCTGCCCGCGTCTGTTTTCCTGTCTCTCAGACCGTTTGTATGTCCTGTACGGGCATCTAACTCAAAAACAAGAAAGTGTACAAAAGAAATAACAAAATTAGTGAAAATAATTACGGGATCGTAGTAGCTGCTGTGCCAGTTAAAAGCTTAAAAGATCAGGGTCACAAAACGTCAGAAATCTCCAGGAAATGACACACACCTCGCGAAATTGTTTACTTATGGCTAGCGGCGCGGCTGCAAGCCAGCCCAAGCACACCAAGCGCTACGAGTGTAAAAGTGGACGATTTTCAGCTAAAATGAAAAATAAGTAAATGTTGTATGCGCAAACAGCAAAGCTAGGCGGACGGCCGCATACGATATCGGGACAGTGACGACATCTTTGCCTGTTTTTGCATGTAGGCCCTAACCAGTAAAACCTTCTAAAACGTACAAAAAGGTCACAGCGCTATCTAACCTCAACTCTAACTGAACTTGGAGAAAAGAAAACGGAAGGAAAGCGAAGCGAGTAGAAAGAAAGAGAAAGACCCAAGTAGGAAAGACACGTAAAAGTTTGAGCCTTCGCCGAGAAATCGCGCGTGCTACATTATCTCGTGTGAAATATGGCTGAAGCTGCCTTAAATTATGAGGTCCGCTATTTAGGCAACTCTCACTAAACGATGATCGACTAACTGACTGTAAAACGTACCTGTTGATAAGAAGGCACGCCGAGGTAACTAGCAGTCTCGGCAGCATACTGCAAGATCCACGACTTGGCGGGGTTATCCAGCTGCAGACACTTTGCCCACTCTTCTTCTGCGTACATGGCGGGATTCAGACCGCCACTAAACAGACTGACCAAAACACAGATGATTCCGCCTGCCCCAAGGCACGTAACTATGAACGTCAGCCAGACCAGGGTATGGGTGCTGTTCATGACGAAGTCCGTAAGTCCTCCTGGTAACTCGGCGGTAAAGATCAGCCAGGCGGCGACACCGGCAACCAGTCCTACTACGCTGCCGCTGATAAGCCCCAGAGGGGTGGTGCGATGCCAGGTGACCGTCAGACAGACCGGCAGAACCGTAGACAGAGCGAAGATTGCAAGTAAGATTACTTCGTAACCGACATAGAGATGAACTGACATGTAGATCAGAGCGGCTGGAAAAGTTATGATTGAGAAAAAGACCGTGACAGCATGGCGGACGAATACCGCACGCCGGTTGTAGTACAGATAGTCGGCTATCTGCGGTTCTTTGTAG
>Ga0056128_1010166_pt1 | contig 11744 bp, 7 predicted proteins | sample WorMetLIZISLAND2_FD_71113 | JGI IMG/M metagenome (GOLD analysis project Ga0056128, IMG submission 71113) | Marine gutless worms symbiont microbial communities from Max Planck institute for Marine Microbiology, Germany - Olavius geniculatus... ... | reverse complement strand
CGTTTACGCGCCATAAATTTCTGCTTGTAACAGTGAAAGAATGGTTAAAATCGGTGCTGAATTACCAAAGTTATCCCAAAAATAAAACTGGGTATCCGTTTTTTTGGACCACCCTGTATATTATTTTAAACAATACACATAGACATGCCAGTTCTTTCTAACACAGTACTGCACACTATAATTCACCTATATTGCAAAAATTTACAGCAAAATACAAGAAGTAAGAGTCTGTGCATTGTCACTGAGTTGGCTAAATAAACTTATTAAAAACTTTAAAGATCAAAATTTAAAAAAAACAGTAAGACTAAGCAGCTTGATACGAAGTAAGACAAAGTACAGCTATTGCACAAATTCACATCTAACAATATGAATCAGTCACTTGTTGTAAAGAAGGACTTTGGCATGATAGTTGCCCTGTGCATCTTCTTTGCCTATCATCTCCAGATCATGACAGACTGCATCCTTTATCTGCTTGTTGCTGAATTTGTCCGGGGCGATCTCAGTCTGCAGTTCAATACCTTGGTCTATTGAGTACCACTCACCAAGCAGGTGAGCGGGAAATGAGTTGTTTGGACAAGCGCCTGAAATGCACACCAGCAAACAAACTGACAAACAACTGAAATGGATTATGTTAGACAAAGTTTTAAAAATTTCGCACTTTAAACTACAAGTTCAAATTTGAATTCAGAATAAGCTTAACAACACTTTATATTCATTAAGATTTACACTTGAAAGTACCAGAGGCAGCTCTTTAGGCCCTATGCAATGAAAAACTATGAGTAAAAAGCAGATTGCGGATGGGCAGATCTGCGAATGTCGCAACAGGCAACGTTGTCATTAAGTTGTAGTTTATCAGTTTAACCATCTAATAACCCTATTTCTTACTCTAACCCTAAGCCTAACCCTATCCCTAACCTTAGTCCTAATCATGCTGCAACATCTGCAGATCTGCACATCTGTCGATCCGCATTTTACCATCATACGCAATGGAGCAGCTCTGCATGCCAATTGCCAAGGTTGTAGAGACATAGGTATATCGATACTGAACTGACGCCACATTTTATATGGCAACTTTTATTATCAGTCCGCAGCACTAGATTTAGACAGTATCTACAACCACCAAATAGTGGTCACAAATACCGTTCAAGGCCATCCGTGTCCGATGCCGCTGTGTCCGTGCCGACGGCGCCGCTCGCCACCGGCACGGACACGGCGCCACCGGAGGCTGGAGCAACTGCCAACCTCGACCGTATCCCCACAGGTCGGCAATCCGGCCAAGCAGCTCCTCAAGCTAGCAACTATCACTGGATAGCCGCTTGGCAAGTTTTGTCAACTGCTTGCGGTGCCTGGCTTTTTCGCCCCTTCGCTCCCTGGGTTGTTCGCCTTCTGGCTCTTTCGCCCCCTGGTGGATTCGTCTCCTGACTCTTTCGCCCCCTGGCTCGTTTGCCCCTGGCTGATTCACCTCCTGGCTTGTTCATGCCTACGTTCTTTCGCCCTTTCACTTTGGACGTTTTGCCCCCGTTGAATACCGATAATTCGACATTGAGGTTTAGACAGTTTATGCATGACGATAAGAATAAACGATTGTGTAAATGTTTAATGCTTTGTTTAATTCTGAAATAAAATCATTAGGCCTACACATGTATTTTATTACACAGAGTTTTAATATGCTTTCTCACCTTAGAATGTTTGCAGTAATGTCTGACGCTGTCTACAGATAGACGTTCGTCAAGCAGTTATTAGGCCTAGACCCAAGTATACATGTAAGAATTCATTTCAAAGTAAGCTTGACATTGACACTTAAGCCGACTTTTAAGCGTTCTAGGTATAGGCTATATAGTTGTGCCACTGCAATGAAACCAAAGATTACTGACTTTGTGAACTGTGATCACTTATTATTCAGTTTGTCAAAACGTTAATTGGAGTAACTATTATTCAGTGACGTGATGCCACACTTGTTTGTTGCCTTTCTGTAAATTGAAACACAAGCCGCAATAATGAATCACTGGTATATTCAACAGGGGGGGGGGGCAAATCAGCTAGAGGGCGAACAAGCCAAAGGGTGAATCAACCAGGCACAGGGAGGGGAACAAGCCAAGGGGTGAAAGAGCCAGAGGGCGAACAAGCCAAGAGGCGAAAGAGCAAGGGGGCAAACAAGCCAGGGGGTGAACCAGCAAAGGGGCGAAAAAGCCATAATTCCTGCTTGCACCAACCTCTATATCTGAGCCAATACTTCTTCATGTTTATACTATTAAGCTTGAGTTCTTCGCCTCTTCTTTTCCTGTTTCCCCTGTTCACCAAGTCATGACTTTTTTCGGGATGTAGCTGAAGTTTTTTCCTACGTTGGAAAACTTTTATAGCTGTTTGGTTCCTTCGTGCATCCATTAACGAGTTACTCACTACTGCTATGTCATCAACAAAGCAAAGTGGGTAAAGGAACATGTTTCCCAGTCTAGAGCCCGCCATTCCATTTTGTGCATCTCTGACCACTGTTTCTAGTGAATTTGCTCCCAGAACACTTCCCTGTCTCACCAGCTCTTCCAATTCAAAAACATCAGTATTTCCATATGGCATTTTGACTGATATTTTTGCACAGCTGTTCAAGCAGTAAATTGTTCTATACAATTTCCCACTCACACCATTGTTGCCCAGGTCACACATCACATCCTTTAGCCACAGTTTGTCGAAACACTTCACAATATCGTAGAATTGTATATATGTGTCTCTTTGTAAACGTGAATGTTATTTTCTGTCCCTACAGATGGAAAATAGCGGTTAAGCGGTCTTATCTTCCGTCCGTAAATTAGGGTTGTGGTTGGGGTTGCAGATAGAGTTATAGAATTAGGAACTTGGGCTAAGGTTAGGTTTAGGGTCAGGGTTGGGGTTATAGTAAAGGTTAGTGTTGGGGTTAGGGTTAGGTTTAGATTTAGGGTTGCGGACGGAAAATAGCAGTTTGGCGGTCTTATCTTCCGTCCATATGGACGGAGGATAACACTGAGCCTTTGTAAATACTGATCATACTCAATCTTTGCTTTTAGTGTTAGAATATGGTCAGTTGTCCTTCTTCCCTTTCTTACTCCTGCTTGGAAATCTGTCATAATCACGTCAATTATAGGTAAGTTTCTTGCAGATCAGTTTTTCAAAGATTTTACAAACTACACTACTCAGGAATATGCCTACATATGAGACAGACAGGTACTATAGGCACAGCTGGTTCAATAGCGCTATTTATGGAGCGCCTCGACACGGACTGAAAATAAAATGTGACGTCAGTCCGGCCAGGACTGAAAATATTTTTTTGGTGGCAATCAGACAGACAGGTAATACACACAGGTACACTAATCACTCAATGACCCACACTGCCAGTCAACTTATGCAGAAATCTTAACACCTGCTAATAAAGCAAATTAAAAACAACTCACCGTATACCGTCACCGCGAAAAGACACAGCAGAAATATTTGCAAAATTCCGCTAATTTCCTCCATCGCCGACTGACAATATTTACCAATCCATTCACCTTGCCGACAGGTGCGACCACAGATATATACAACAGCGACGGCAGTAAATAAGTAAATAATGACGAGACGAACAGCCGCTACAATGCTCTGTGGCTTGTGTGTACAGTAACGGTACTCGGCCAGTACAGTAACTGGTGTATATAATGAAATTCTGGCAGTAGTCACCTGAAACGAACTGAACAAAAAAATTTGAGCCAATGCTCACGAGACGCGCGAAAGCCTATAGCAGTTCCGGCTTAGTAGTTTAGCTGAAAATTGGGGTGTTCACGATCAGTTAACATACAAATACCAAATTCTCTATCTGAATCGCATAACGATAGTTCCGTGGCGCCACCTGGTGAATGATATAGCTTGTGTCGCAGCCCGATATCGCCAAAAAATCCATAAAACTCCCTATTTTGGCGTTCAAGGTCATTCAAGGTTATTGAATTCGGCGCCAATCAAGAGCCAGTGTACGACTTCCTATTAGTGATTAATAGTAACCTAGGTCCTATCTCGCACCGTTACTGAGATACAAGTTATTGGCCAAAAATTGCAAATTTTGCCCACCCCCTCTCATTTAGCGCTTTCGTTCGGGGTGACCCCCTTCGAATTTATGTAACAGCTTTATGATTCCGAAAACTATAGAGTTTTCCGGGCAGCTGACCATGAAGATTTGGTGATTCTAGCTGGGACCGCTTTTGACTGATCCACCCGTGTGACAGACGGACGGACGGACAGACAGAACTGCGATGGCTAAGACGCACTGAAAGCAGTGGCTGCTTTAGCACGTAAAAACAGAAGAATACCAATTGAAATCCGTTTGGCCACAGCATGCTTAGACAGCAAACTGCTGTATAATGCAGAAACTTGGACCAAAATTAAAACCAGCGACATTAATCTTCTATAAAGACTCAATGGTGTGCCGAGAGGTTGTCCTAACGCTGCCACTGTGTGGACGCAGAAGCTCCTCTGGCCTATATCCAGACCTTGATATAATCGCAATTTCAAATCTTCCTTGTAGTTACAGGCTACTTCATCGGTTGATTGATTCTGCCACACACTGTCCAATCATACTTCAAATGACACGACTGTTGGTGAAGATACAACATCATCTGGTAATGAGTTCCATGGATTGACTATTCTCATCAAAAAACTTGCTTTCTTATGTCGAGCCTGGATTGCTGCGTGTGTAGTTTTAGACGGTGCCCTCTTGTTACTGATCCTTCAGATAGAAGCTGTGCTGTAAGCTAACTGATCAGTCATAGATGCTGTGCACTATAGTGAACACTTCAATCATATCACATATATATTGTCAAAATCGCATGAACGAAAATCAATCTTCAGAAGAAAGAGACTGTTCTCAGGCCACAAGTCTTGTCAGCATTAATCGTGAATTAGATATAGGCCCCTATAGGCTATTGTTTTTATCCAGAAAGCACAAAAGCCTAAAAATAGCGTGTGTTTAGTGGACTTGTTAAAAATTGCTTAACAGGCCTAAAGATAGCTTAGAACACCAAAATTGTTAACGCTCGCCTAATCTACAAGAATAATCACTAACTTCAGACGTGGCCTGGCCTTCTTATTCTAACCAGGCATGTCACTTCACCTATTAGGCCTATTTGGTTGTAGACCTATACATTGAACAGACATAATTATATGCATAAAATACTCTTTACAAATTGAAACGATATGCCTAGTTAAAATAAGGCCATGTCTGAAGTTAATGACATTTCGTATAGGTTAGGCAAGCGTCAAAAAGTTTAATGTTCTAAGCCTTGGCTAATACAACAAATTCTGATGTAGCAAATGGGTGCTCTGCCAATGAGCCAGTGACCTGTGTATTTTCGGAGCAACCTACTATGCCCCCTCGGTACTAAAAATTTACACAAATTTGGACACAAAAACATCCAGAAGTACACATCAGTTAATTTCTACTTCTATGGGACATCATACTCAGATCACATATAACCCCCTTCCTTAAATTCTAAATGTCACTACGATGGGGCCTGTTGAATGAGTACAAAACAACAGCTGGCAGGAAGTGGATGTTTAAGGACAAATTTCATGCAACCAAAGAACTTATTCTTGCAGGGCACCCGGGAAGTCTGTGTACATGCAAGACAGTGAAATAATCACAACACTCAAGCACGTTTAGACTATAAACACAGCACTTTTCAATTATAGAAATGTGACTGGGAGAATGAAAAAAGATACTGGAGAAAACCTCATGGCATTATGTCAGGGTCCTGAAAAGTGTACTCTAGCCACTCCCATAAAAATGCCAACTTACTGTTGAATAAAAGCCCACCAGAGCCTTGTTACATCACTGTGAATGAGCTTAAGCTGGAGTAAACTATTGAAAGTATTAAGTGATTCTAGAATACATCATAAAAACGGACCAGTCCCACAAAAACTGAGTGTGTGTGTGCATATATAAACACAGACATAGTAATTTCACACAGTATTAGCTAATGGAGATCAGTTTGCCGATATGGGCATCATATCCGCTTTGCCAGCCAAATAGCAGCTTGACATCCGACCTTTACCACTTCACTCAGAGTGCTGTAAAAAGGTGCCTGTAACACAACAAAGCACAAGACAACAAACAGTCACTGCCATCTCACATTGGTGCTCACTATGTTAGACCCACGCAAGGCCTGTACCTTGTACAACAGAGACATCATCAACATCTGATCACCAAACTTGGGAATTAAAGGCAATTCAGTGATGAACAATATGTCCTATTCCAGTGTGTAAAGAAAAGAGAAGTTAGGAGACAGAAGAAGAAAAAGGAGACAAAAAATGAGTGCAATGCTTAAGATAGTTAAACACAGACAACATTTGCCAAAGTTATCACAAAAATAAAAGTGGCTTTGTTTTATCTGGGGCACAGTGCAGTAATGAGTAGTGTGTCATGTGATCTAGCAGATCTGTCAGTACAATGATAATTCAACACGTCTTAACAGATAATGGTGGAACCAGAATTTTGGAATAAAGGATTGGATGAGAGATACCTAGGGACGTTAAAAAAATCACCGCAAAATTATAACAAAAAGCAACGCAAATTTTTGTGAAAATGGCAAAAATCATGGCAAAAACACAGCATCAAATTGTGGGCCCAAAACCATTATAAAGTCTATAAAACTCAACATCTAGCATTGACGACCATCACCACGTGTAGTGCAAAGATATCATTTGTAAAATTTTGTCGCTGCAAAGCATCACAATACATTTCTACAACGACGTCATGGTCATATATTGAGCCAGTAAGTAACAAAGCATAAGGACTTTGTAGCAGTAGCAAAAGTAAAAGTGTGGCAAAATCACACCATTTATGTTAATTTAAAAAATCATTGTAAAAAAACGTTTAAAAATGGTAACATTATGGCACTTTGGCTAAAACATGGCATTTTAGCAAAATGGAGGCATTTGCCGAAAATCACGGTTTTCCATGATTTCCGCGTTTCGGTGATTTTCTACTGTCCCTAGAGATGCCGAAAACACTGAGACATGGGGTCGAAGCATCGTAGCTGCCAAGAGGGCTGGAATCTGGGCCCCAGAAATATATTTTTAAGTTACATGCGAAAATAATGCATTTTTGTGCAAAATTTTCACTTGTTTATAAAAAAGCACCCAATCTGTGGGGTGCACCCACTCACCCACCCCTTTCTGAGTATACCACTATTAACAGCAACAACAAACAGTCATTCATCTGATCTCAAGCAAAGTGTGCAATTCAGCTGCTACTCGACCTGTTCAGCTCCGTGATCTATTCCGGTGTGCTTGTGTTCTAACTCGTCATCCCGCAGTCGACTCAGTGTCTGCATAAACACAGCCACAGCACACAGTCAAAGCGATCAGAGATCTCAAACTTCCACCAAAGAATGGTGCTACCATCTGTCGAATACTAAAAACTTAATACAGCTACTCTTACATATGCATCTCTCAAAAATATTCCAAGATACAGATGGTGATCTGGACTGCCACCATTGTTTAACCGGTTGACTCTTGAGCCACAACCACCTGTCACAATTCATTTCAAGCATTTTGACTTTAAGAGATCTTGCAGACTTTGCTCCACACTAAAATGTTCAACAGTTCAACTTCATTAACCCTTCTATGGGAAGCCGGGGTCACATTGACCCAGCCCCTATGAATTGTTTAATATTGAAAAAGTATTTAACTTATATAAACCAAATTTTTTTGACTTTTAATATATTTTTATTAGCTTCAATTTGTGACACTTAGTTCATGTTTATGCCGATAGGGGACACTGCTATCGAGATGTTGTAGATACCTCCTCTGCGCAACTCGTGTTGTAGCTATACTGACCTGTAAAAACTTGGCAGTGACTAGAAATTTCAATGAAATATTATCACAAAAAATCTGTATTATTGAATATGTACGATAATTTAAATGCAAAATGACAAACATATATTGGTTACTTCGAGTAAATTTTTTTGTTTGCTTATTTACTACATTGCGATAATTTTGGTCTGTGCGCTTACGTATATTGACATCATTTGACGAAAATGGCGTGTGAATTAGAATCAGATAAAGATGTTGCGAACATCAGTGTACCGGCAAATCTTGTCTGTTATTGATATTCTAGTTCTCAGGTGTTGTCGTTATTAATGCAGGATCTTGATCATAGCGATGACTTAGCTATTGATCCGGCCGAGGATGAGGAAATAAGTGACATTGATATTAATATCGATCAAGTCCCACTCCCTGTTGACAATCAGGAACATGACCAAGATGTAATTGTTAGTGAGGATAAGTCCGAGCAGTAATCAGCAAATTCCAGCGATACAGAAATATACTCTTTTCATGAGGATGACAAACAGAGTAATTTCAATTTGTCTCATGACAACAAAACTATGCTTTTCAAAACCCAACGATGTGACGTCGGCGGTAGGTTACCAGCACATAATATTACACGACAAACATCTGGTCCTCGAAACTGTCAGCCAACAAACATTGAATTGGAGACTTTTTTCTCTACTTTTCAGATGAGATGCTGGACGTTGTCCTGAAGTATACTAATTTGCATAGGAAGTTGGTCGCTGACTCAAAGAACAAACAATTCACTCCAGTTACTAGGTATGAAATGCTTGCCTCTGTCGGTTTGCTATTGTATGCTGGGCTGACGAGAGCTTACAGAAAACCTATAGAAAACCTATAGTTCTACAGCCCAAATTCATGAGCAATATATTGTGCTATTATGACTGACAAACAATTCAAAGAAATCCTGCATTTCTTGAGGTTTGACGACAAATCAACCCATGCTGAGTGCGTTGTCATAGATAAAGCAGCAGCTATATCAAAACTCTTTGATATGTTTGTGGAGAACTGCAAGAAGTATTACATGCGGTCAGAAGCAACAATTGATGAACAAATGGTTGGATTTCGCGAACACTGTCCATTCAGTGTTTACATGGCCAGTAAGCCCAATAAGTATAAGCTCAAAGCTTGGATTTTAGCTCATGCAAAATCTTTTGTCTGCTGCAATGCCCAGTTGTAAGAATGAAAAAGCAAGTATATTTTATTAAGCACAACACAATCCATCAGTTTTACAGTTTTGAGCACGTAGACAAGGCTACTGCATTTCAATACTGTGTATACAGGGTGCCGCCAAAAAAAGTAGCCCCCTAAAGTTTTTCGCTGTTTTCTCAGCGACCGCTTGGAATTTTAATTTGGAATTTTACACATTTATTTGCTGAAAACCGTTACATCTAACTGCCAAATAAAATTTGATTTTGTTAAAAAATGACAAAGTTATAGACTTTTTAACATGACCGCCTACCGATTTTTCGGCATTCAAAAATGTTCATGCTAAAAATGCTATCTAATTTTTAAAAACTGGTTACACGTTACTGCCGATGATGTCACAGTGACGTTTTGACAAACAGCAATTTATATTGCTTATAAATTATCATTAAATTATCTTTCCTTTAAAGCAATTGCCGGCTGCCCACTGGATTCATCTTCCAGCAGGACTGCGCGTCAGCACACACATAGCGCGCAACGCCGCGCAGAGCACAGAACTGGCTGCGGACCAATTGTCCAGATTTCATCACCAAAGACCAGTGGCCTCCAAATTCGCCGAATATGAACCCAATGGACTATCATGTGTGGGGTGCAATGTTGGAAGCTTACCGCAAACTTAAAACAAAGCCGAAGACAATCGCTGAACTCAAGCAAGCGCTTCAGGTAATCTCGAGCAACCTGCCACAGGGACCGACCGACAAATCTGTGAAATACTTCTCAAAGCGACTGAAGGCTTGTGTTGGAGCTGGCGGTGGACACTTCGAACATTCACAGTGACAATGGAATTCTAGCTTTTGATCATTAGTTAACTGTGTTGTTTCAACGATGTTATTAAATTGGCGTTGAAGCCAGAACATTTTTGAATGCTGAAAAATCGGTAGGCAGTCATGTTAAAAAAATCTATAACTTCGTCATTTTTTAACAGAATCAAATTTTATTTGGCAGTTAGATGTAGCCGGTTTCAGCAAATAAATGTGTAAAACTTCAAATTAAAATTCCAAGCGGTTGCTGAGAAAACAGCAAAAAAACTTTAGGGGCTACTTTTTTTTGCCGCACCCTATAGTTTAGATTCTTAAAAATATGGACTAGAAAATCAACTAGAAGATTTATCACATCAGAACTTTGCACAGTGTAAAAAATGACAATGACCAGCAAATTTCCATAAAGATGCTCATGCAAGTTCTCCAAAATTTGTCACCATGGCAAGAAAGTTGGCTGTGGTAAAAATTTATTTCTGTGACCCTATAAAACTCATCTCTGATGCAAAGACCTTTGTGCTATATATCAGACCTACGAGCCGACTTATAGCAAATTTTGGGTGCAACTTATTTAAATTTTGTTACCATGGCAACAAGAGTTGGTCTTGTGAAATTCAGATGACACTTTTCAATCGTCTGACCCCGAAAACATTCTGTTTGATGCAAAGACTTTAGAGACATTGATAGCAAAAGCAAAGTTATAGCAAATTTTGTGCTCAAATTTCCTAACATTTGTTGCTATAGTAACAAAATAAGTATTTCATATAAAACAATACTATATAAAGCACTCGTAAAAGTTCGCACCTCCGACAAGTGAATTTTTATAAAAATGCATTTTAACCTGTGTGCCAACTTTGTAATCTGGAGCTTTAATCATTCTTGAGCTATTGGCAACTAACGCCCAAAAATTTAAGGGGCACATGACCTTGGCCATGCCCCTATTTAAAAATTTGTAATGTGTTATGTTTATACTATCACTTTAAACATGCATGTCAAAAATGAAGTTTGTATCTCTAACACAACTGACAGAATGCACCATAATACAAACTGACCCCAGTTTCCCATCAGTGTTACAAAATTGGGCTTTCCCGCGAAAGGTTAATCTATCTGAATCATGATTCATTCTTCGACACATCAATGCACTTTGCAACAACGAACTAGCATTCACGGGCCAAAAATGTCACAATCCTGACAAACACAGATTCTGAAAACCAGTAGTTACCTGTTTTCGAAATCAAAAATAATCTGTCCCTATGATAATAAATTTGTACTAATGCTATAGAAGCATGAGCAAATTGCGCATCAGCATGTTTATAATTATATGAAGACAATGGGTCACTTCACTTTTTGACTTAGACCAGTGTTTTTCAACCTTTTTGCTGCAGTGGAACCCCACACAAGCGTGAAGGTCACTCGCGGAACCCCATGCATTGATCTGTGAGTCCAGTGACGTATGCGAGGACGAAGCTACAGTGTATCTATATGGACTTATTTTCCTAGCAGAACAGAGCCCCTGTGAGGACGACAAAGCAAGCAAAGATGACCAATATTAAATTTGACCACATTAACAGGTAGCAGTACGTTATTGTATTAAACGTAACATGACGGGCGAGGCGGTCGTCGACGGCCGCTTAGCCTCCACCATACCGACTGCAAAAAATTTATCGTGTGGACGTCCTCGTTAAAGATACGCGTCTTTTTAATTTTGCTTAGCATAGTGTTTAAAAAATTGAATTCATTAAGTAAATGGCCAAACAATTTCGTAACCATAGGCCTAACCCTAATCAATGTATCTTTATTTGCGATAATGCACTTATCCTCGGAGTTGAGTAGCCTAATGTCGTGCATAGAAAGCCTACGCTCCTAAAATGCAAATATGCCAAGACTACTAACAGCAAAAATGATTTCACAGAGTTGGTCTATGCAAAAATTAAC
>Ga0056128_1010163_pt1 | contig 11747 bp, 3 predicted proteins | sample WorMetLIZISLAND2_FD_71113 | JGI IMG/M metagenome (GOLD analysis project Ga0056128, IMG submission 71113) | Marine gutless worms symbiont microbial communities from Max Planck institute for Marine Microbiology, Germany - Olavius geniculatus... ... | reverse complement strand
AGAGAAATTTGGGAAAGAAAAATTTGTACGATAAAAACTAACCCGATAAAATGAAACAATTTAATAGATTTAAAAGAAAAATGACCAAAGAATGAAATAATTTAGATGAATGATATTAACCAGGGATCCCTCAATTGAGAGCTTTAACCGACATGTGCGACAAAAATAGCAGAGTGGCGACGGGCTATACATACAGTACAACTGCTGTCTATTGACTTTGGTTTGGCATCGCCATCGCGCCGTCTCACTGCAGGTGGCGTCGCGTGCGATCGCGCTGCCAAACCCGAGTTGATTGACAGCTGCACTGTACGTAGCCCTCTCTTTTGTTGCATGAGAGGTTTTGTGCACATGTAGGCGCATTCTCGAATTGCGATCTGCCGCACTGCATTACTTACGTTCTACTGCAGTAATAGACTGTAATTACATGAATTGTACGGGTCAAATAAAATATCTGCAGTGCTTTAAAGACGCGTACACAGCGACGTAACTGAACTAAACTAAACTAAACTGACAATGGGCATTACAGTAGGCGCCGTCTAACGGCGTCGGTGGCCTACTTGACTACGATGACGTACCCGTCAACCAATGACTAGTGGGCTTGCCCTGCTTGCCCTTTGGTCAGTTTGTCAAAAACTAAACCGTGTCAGTTCAGTTCAGTTCAGTTACATCGCTCTGTGTGCAAAGCGCATGAACTCAACTGCGTGTACTCGACTCGAGTTCAGTTCACTTGAGTTGACTTTGAGGCTACAAAAGCAAACGGTCGTCGGTGGTACTAAAATCATTTAGTTTTATAGGTTTATTAGTGTGGACTTTAGTATATTCGGTCTGCATTTTGTAGAATAACAAACAGCGAGTCGTCATCACACCTTGGGTTATGGAATTAGACTGATGGACATATCGACGGACGGACGGAGTGCATTATGCGGTTTAGCCTCCTACATAGCGGGGGGAGCATAATGATTATACCGGGCCTCTGTCGCTTCTCTGCTGTTCAGTGTTCATGTTATGCAATTATCCGAAAAAGTTCAGTACGGTTTCGTCACCGCACTTGGCGATTATAGTGGCACATGATGCACATGAGAGGAAACGGTTCTGCTTTTTTTCACACTGTACGAAGCCCTGCAGCCAGTCAGTCATTGAGCACCACACGGTCATTATCATAGACCACACCATGTCATGTTGCATAACTGCAGTCCACACGTTCTGGGCTAAGATAGAGTAAAATGTGTTGTCGCCGCTGCGTTTCGTCATCTCGTAAACCGGAGCTTCGTTAGTGGTCCGAACGTGATGATGTGACTGACAGTCGTGTAGCAGCCAGAAATATGAATTGGGGGCCTCGACTTTTTCCTTCCCTTCCCTTTCCTAACCTTTCTTCTTTTTTTTCTTCCCTTAAAAGAAGGATTTCTATAATTTAGCTAAGCGCTCCCTCATACCTCTTATTAAGAAGTATGAGGTCTGAGGGGTATGAGCTTCCCCAGAGTGGGGTGCGGCGGAGCCCATGGCCGAAACAGAATTTAGTCCATTATCATCATTTATTGAAACGCCAGATGGCAGCACAGTCACACAATGCAAACATAAAAACATCAAAATAAGACGCCTAAAAGCTAAAAAAAAATGCTAAACACATTACAAAACCAACGACGAAAACGGCATCCTTAACACTGTCTTTTGAAATACGGCACGCAGCTCCTTAGTGACATCCAACATGCAGAGCGAGCGCGTATATAACCAGGCAAGAAATAGATCTTAATAAAACATTTGTAGACTCTGTGATCTGGTGGCAACAATTGTACTTATTTTCCTGAGAATCAAATGACCAAAATTAACTTCGTGCAGTTTAAACGTGTGCTTGTCTTGCATGGAAAATTGTGGGGGTGAGGGCTAGGTTTGTCCTCCCTTGTCTACACCAATGGTGACTGATCCATATGACGCCGTATCAGACATTTTCCCTTACGTACCGACAAATCGCCGTTAATTTCGCAGCGGTTATTCTGCCACCAGAGCTTCAACTCGTTTTATAACGCGTATATTACGGTATGTAATGTAAAATCGATAAAAAAACCCCGTTTAATCTGCCACAGTTTGTGCCACATTTCTCGCATCTCATCTTTAAACTCACTTTTACAATTTTACTTTACGCCCTTTTTACGATTAGTATATTACGCCACCTTCTCAGGTCTTTCGATGTGATAAAAATATAACGAACAACTGCCGTTGTGCATAGGCGTCAATTCGCTGACCCCAGGGCCTGGCTTTGTGCATCGACGCTACAGAAATGGACGCAGTGAAGACGTATGACTGTTCAGTTATACGAGACGATCAGTGATGACTTTTGCGGCGTTTTTGATTTACATTTTCTTTTGCAATCGCCACACAGTTCAGGTTCACCTGTGTTCCTTTGGGTTTTACTTGCTAAAATTGATTTTATTGAATTTTCTGTTACATTTTTCTTTACCATAGCAACAGAAGATCACAGGGGTCCGGAAAATTTGCACTTTATCACCTTTTTTCAAATGGTGTCGCCATATTTAACAGAAATGCAATAGAATCGATTATGGTGAGCACGTTTTACAGAAGCTATTTTCTGGACATTTGACCCATACCAGCAGCTGCGCACATAATTATACCAGATGCAATCTATCTGTTTATGCCAACCAACTGCTGAAGCTCACTTACTTCCCGTGTCTAAAGCGCGTGTTGCGCAACGTAACGTTGGATCGACAACTGGCGATGAATGTGCAGCTGTTACGACTACGACTGATAAGTACTTGATGCCCAAGCTCCACTATACTGTTTCCATCTGTAGCGGACTTTTTGTATACAGCTTTTTGTTTCGCTGCGCCATAGTGTTGCAGAACAAATCTGCACATTGGCTTTTATCCACTCAAATCTGGAATCGAAATCGGGCGCAAGTTTCCCGCCACTTTCGGGCTTAAGTCCTCTCTTTTCGGAGTTTTTTCTCTTTCCGCCTTTCCTCCATCCGCCGTTTCGTTCTTTCCCTTTTTCTCCCTACTCCCCTTGTCTATGCTTTATTTCCCTTTCCTTTCGCATTCCCTCCTTTCTTCGTGTCTAGTAAAATAATGGCAGTTTGATCTACTTCCTTAACGAAACTATTTTTCTACTTGTCACTGGGCGGAAGCTGCGTCTATCAAGTATAGGGATAGAAGCCCCTGAATCTGCAACAAATTGAAACAAGTGGTGTTTGAGCTAGAGTTAGAAGATGCGTTGGCTGGTCAGTCACTGCAGTTGTCTGTTGACGGCGTCGTAGTGATGGGCTACTCGTAAATACAAAACAAACGATTCTGTTCGACTCGATTCAGATGTGCCATGTTGTTTTATAAATGAGTCGCGGAGTTTCAAGTTATTTTCCGTTACATTTTGCGTGTATTTTTGCCGACGGTACTTGAGTAACGGTCGAGCTGTTGGCATGGTTGTCGTCTGTTTGTCCGTCTGTCCGTCCGTCGTCTGTCTCGGATGTATTGTGGCTAAGCTTTAGGTTGTAGGGAAAAACTATACACGAATAATTGACTCTGTGTGTTAAACTTAGGCACGCAAAATTTCAACGATTTATTACAAGGAAAACATTTTCAAATTTGGGGTTGAATAGACGCAGGTAAAAAATGTGCGTTTGTCCACGGAAAACTGGCAATATCTCAGAAACGGTGAGAGATACGGCCAAGGTTACTATTAATCACTAATAGGAAGTGACATATGCCCTTTCAGATGAAATAAAAATTATCGACTTTGGATGGCTTTGAAAATCACTGACAACCTGTACGGTCGGCTATCCTAGCGACAGCTGGGCTTCTTGCTGGAACATGGCAGCGAGTGCTGTAAAAAGTATAAGAAATCTTTCAGAAATAGATGTGTTTTAAATATTTAACACATGTAATTTCATCTTTTACTTCTACTAGTATTTTTGTGTTTTAATCCAGCTAATTACTGCAAGTTCTGTGCTTTAAAGATGATTTATCCATTCATTTATCATTACATCTTTATAATCCTCGTGTGTTATCTGTCTGATAAAACTTTGCATTAAACTGATACTTGTTCACTTAAAAATACTGTACAGTTTTGGCGATCGTTTTATCTCTGATGTAGTATTTAAAAATTCGTACATAATCCTTAGATTAATCTTAGCTGTATAGGCACTTATTGTACACGGTACCCCAGCGTCAACTCAGCCTTCCATCCCTCCAGGGATAGTTAAATCGAGTAGCGACCTGTCTGGCTGTGGTTAAGGCAGGGCGCGTTTACCTATGTCGAGTGGCAGCTAGCTGTGTTATTCCATACGGCAGGTGACGCTCCCTAGCTCTGTGGCAGGTTTTCTGTTAAGAACTATACACCACCTTTACCTTTATTTTTATTACTAGTTATTTTTATAATTGGTTATTTTGGATTGCTTGACTGATTGATTGACTGATCACCTACCTGGCCTCTTGTGTAGGATGATTATTGGTGCTCCTAACGCACAGACGGATCAGGAGAATGTTACTCGACCCGGTGCCGTGTACCGTTGCAGCGTACAACAACCTCATTGCAAACTCATTCACTTCGACAAACAAGGTCAGTTTTAAACTAGAAGTCGCTCGCGAGAGTGCATATCTCCGCCAAGTGAAGTGATTTAAACACTATTACTGTAAAATGTTGACGTTTTCATAGGAGGACGCCACCGTTCCTGCCGGTCGTGTATGACATGTGGAGATGATGATGAGTCATTTTGTACACACACAAACACACTAACGCAGAACGACGGCTAGAACGACCAATCTCTTAATCTCCTTCAATGTTCACTGCATTCATTTTGGCGGAGATAATTAATTACTGTAATGATTTACTCGACGAACTCAACTTGAACGAAAAAAAATTGTGAACTTCGGTTTACTAGGAACAAAGTTATAAGCGCTCGTGTTGACCTACCCTAACTCGACAATGCGCGTTCTGCATTTGAGTTCGGGCCACGTGACTTTGGTGCCAGGGAAATTTAACTTCTCCTTAATCCCCCCTTAATCGGACTTGGGCGCCGGGCGGACTTACGTTGGGCTTTGCCCCAAATTTTTAGTTTAGTGTGTATTGCTTGCTGGATTCACCCATCGATTCTGCTGCTTTTTCTGTCGATCACCTTGGCGCGGTCCCACGGAGTCTATGGTGACTTCGGTTCATTCTAATAACACTTTCGGTCTTTGCGAATTAACTTCGCGACGTCACGCTTTGATGTTTGAACCATGGAGACACGCATGTCATCTGATACATTAAAGCCCTGAATACAAGTATATGCGAATAGGCTACGCACAGGCCTGGCACGAGTTCGTAATGATAAAACTAAAACATAAACTAAAACACAATCGCAGGCATTAAAACCGAAACTAAAAACTTTGTTTTAATTGCAACGTATCTGTAAGCGGCGCCAGCCAAAATCAGATACGTAAGTTAATAATAAATGGAGAACAGTTACAGTCCACGGTTCAATTCCCAGCCGATGCACTACCAAGTAACAACCTTGGGCGAGTTGTTCACACCTACCTGCCTGTGTAGGTGCAAGTGTCTAGTGATCAGTGTCGACTCGTAACTTTCAGGTTGCGGTTCGATTCTCACTGCCGTCATTTGCAAGCAACGTTGAGCAAGTTGCTAACATACTATGTGCTCAGGCCAACTCAGCCTTCTACTCTCCGTGGGACGGGAAATGAGTAGTAGCCTACGGGCTACGGAGTGAAGGCCTAGTGTGGCTGATTGGGGCAGTGGTATGTTTGCTTGCTGCAAACCGCGGGTCCAGTTGTTCGTTGACGCGGGCAATGGATAGCCGCATAGTGCGCTGCGGTATCATTAGCTCATGCCAATCAGCTGCCACTTCCAAGATTGTAAAGCGCTTCTGGTCTTGAGTCCGTCTCATGTAGCGCTATAGCAAGTACTGGACTTTACCTTTACCCAGAGGGCTCACCCCGAAATACTTTGACAAGACATAGGCACAATAGTGCACTAAATGTGCCATTTTAATTAGTTGATTCGCAGGAATTTGATTTCGGCTGAGGCTCTGTCCGAGATTTCACTGGGGAGCTTACAGCGCTTTCCAGGCCCCTTGGCTGGATTTTAGGGGGTTCTACTTTTGAGAAGAGGGAAAGAAAAAGAATAAAAAAAACAGGAAAGAAAAAAGAAGGGGTAAGGAGAAGTAAAAAGAGGGGGAAAGGAAGGAGAGACGACGAAAACAGGAAGGGAAAGGGAGGAAAAGTGGAAAAGGGAGCACCTTCCCCAATTCTCATTTCTGGCTACGCTACCGATAACTCTGCATGCAGCACGTGCAGCGATGGTGTAGTTCCAATGCTTGCTTGCAGGCGATTGTAACAAGCAGATGATGTGTGACGCTCGTCTGTCTGTCTGTCTGTCCGTCTGTGTGTGGCGTATGTGGGAGCGCTGAAAATTACGGACGTGAAAATGCAGCACATGAAATTGCAGGACACGAAAATTGGTCTGATTAAATATGCCGTGAATTTGTAGGCTAATTGTGGTTTGCGCCCTGCAATTTATTGGGCCTAAACTATGAAGTTTTGCTAGTTATTGCCAGGTAAGCATTTCATGTTATTCTGTAATAATATACAACAACTTAACTTGCTGTTGTGACTTGTGTTGCTTTATTCTTTAAAAAGCATACTGCCTTGTAATGTAACCTCTTTAGTACTTTATCTTTTTGTTCTGCATTTTTATGTTCTGCAATTTTTACCGCCCGTCTGTTTAATTTACGCACGGACATGCGATGAAACTATTTCTTTCATAGTTTCATATACTTTTGTTATGCATTGTAAAACGTATTTTCATGTTGTATTCCATAAGAGGTTGCGTTTTGTCAACTGTTACTAAACAAACATGTGATGTGATGTGTGATGCTATTTTCACAGTCCGTCATTTTCAGTTCACCCTGTGTGTGATCAGGTAACAACCGTGAGTGGAACGGCTCTGCAATGGTTCAAGTCGAGAACAAGACGTTGCAGTGGTTCGGAGCTTCGCTCGACGCTTCGTCATCCGCCGCAGACACCACCGCCATCGTCGTTGTACGTTTAGAGCAATTTTCTACGAGCAAACTGGGTGTGGAAAAGCCCACACACTTGGGCAAAATGCCTACTCACTCCAGACATTTTGCCCAAACGGGTTAATCCATTATTTTTGTTATTTTGTGACCGGTAGAGTTTGGTTACCAAGTAGTACTAGATCAAAAAAAATATTCCGTCATCATCGTCATGAACCTGGTTGGTACTAACCTGACATGATACCAAATAAACGCACCTGCAGCAATGTAGAATTTCGCAAAATTTTTTTGGGGATGACACCGCTGACCCTGTTTTATGAGCAAGGAAGGGAGGACCGGAAGGGAGAAGGTATTAGAGGGAGAATAAAGGGAAGGGATAGGGGAAAAAGAAGGCGAAGAAGAATGGAGATCGCCCACCTACTAATTTCGACTTAAAATTACAGCTGTCGAATTAACGCGTTAACTTAACACGTTAACGGGTTAAAAAAATTAAAGCGCGTTAAAAAAATTAACGCACATAGATAAATTTACTAAATTCTGTAAACTAAAGCAGGAGTTCCAATATTTCATTAAACTGCGGTTATTTGTCGACCGAATAACATTCAAGTTATTTAGTTACCACCGTCACGGTTCTGCGACACAGCCACGAGTTCATCGGTCGTCATTCCATGGCAGTCACCTTCTAGATGCAGTCTATCTACAATATCACCAATATAATGATTAATGATGCATTAAAAAATAACGCGTCGACAGCTCTACTTAAAATATCAATTGCTCTGAGCTCTCTAATGGGGTGTTTACACGATCCAGCAAACGTCGAGCAAACTTCCAGCAAATGTATTCAAAATACACATGCTAATGCACTCGAAAAACATTGCTTTCTCGCAGACTAAGTTTTAACTCATTTCACTACAAAAAGAACGATAAATTGATACTTTGCTTGTGATGGACACTTCGCTTCGCGTTCTCTTTTGTCGCAATCATCTTGACATGACATGACGAGTCGGCGTAATGGAATTTGGGGTTAGCCGGTCAGAACTACGATTCTCTCTCTGTCCTTGCTGAAAGTGAAAGTAGCTGTCTGTGACAGATTGTCTGCAAACCGTCACTACTTTACCGCGCAAGCAGTCGTCCAACACACGCGCGTGCCGGCGAAATAAACAAACACGCCTGCGTCCTGTGAGGATTGCGTAAATCTTGCTTTTTACGCTGGTTTGTTTCTTTTGCAGCTCCGCATGAGTCGCTGCTGCTTGTTGGGTCGGCGATTGAGTGACGAAGGCGAGGTGGGAGCATAGTTCAGCGAGCCGAGAAGACCAGTCAGGCGTTGTGTAATAGGGTGTTTACACGATCGAGCAAACGTCGAGCAAACATCGAGCTGGCTTAAGCAGGCCTGTTAGAACCCTGCCCCTGGCTCAAATGTAGGCCTAGGCTTAGGCTCTTAGCCCACAGCTGATCACGTGTGTTATATAGGCCTAGGCCTTCCAATTACAACCCGCCCGCTCTCCTAATTAGGATGCTAATTACCATAGAACGTCGAGCTAGCTGCTTGATGTTTGCTCGATCGTGTAAACACCCTATAATGCAGTATCCCGTGTGCCAAGACGCCTGTCGATCGTTTGATGTAACGTTGACCTGGGCGTAGCCAGATCGAATTGGAATTAGAGAGAGGGGCGAAAACGAGATTGGTGCTTTTGGGAAGGGGAAGTGAACTCTGCCGTCTGGGAGCGCTGTAAGTTTCCAGCAAAAACGCATTTTGGCTGCATGAAATGTGTCAATATTTTTGTTCGTCTGTGTTGATATTTTCTGGTGAAATAATGATGCATGTAATGTTGAATTTGTGTAACGCTATCTATTTCGCTGATTCTGAGCGCTGAGAAAGTGAGAATACCACGTCCACGCACATGTATAAATTTTGTTCCTTTTACTGCACGAACTAGCGTCTGCAGCTGAAATTGGGGTCACTCTTCATCTTCGCCACTGAAACTGATGTGCGATATATAGACGGCATTGCTGGGCGATTCTGACGTTTTTATACGCCTTCTGCTCTGGCTGCTGCTGCTGTCAGGCGCGTCGGCACCACGCAGCAGCGCGTCGGTGAAAAAGATACCGGTCTTCCGTCTTCGGCAGCGGTCGGGGAGGCGAGCATGACCTTGGTGCGTGGCCTTCGTATACGCATCCTGCGTGGAGAGGCATCATACTACATCGTATAGGCCTACACGTCTTCGATCTTATACGCCGGCCCGTGGCGTTTACAGGCCATTGGCTGCCGATTATACAACCGTCGCTGTTTACTGACATTTCAAACCGATCGCTTCGCATTGGATACGGAAAGAACCGGCCGACCGCCGAATTATTTACATTTAGGTATAATTAAACGATGCCCGACTTCGCCAGCACCGTCACCGACGTCTTCGTTGTTTTCGTCTGCCTGATTGTGCGAAATGCTGGGCAAATTGTTTTTCTGCCGTCTTTCTTTCAGATCAATCAATCGATCACGAATGTATCAGTATACAGCGCGCTGCTTGAATGTTGCATTTTAGCGCAGTGAAAACGTAACTGTCTAACAGAATGATGTTAGTTCAGAGCATCTGACGATAAGGTCATAATTATTGCAAATTATCCGGGGCTTTCTCCTGGCCCAATTCAAACTTAGTGTACTTGTGGCCTAATGCGCTATTTACGGTTGATTTGCTTGTGTGTTTTCATCTCGTGAATCAATTTTGGTACGTATCTGTTTTAGATATGAGTTAACCTTTTCAACGGAATGATTTGCGATGCCTATAATGTGCTTAATCTGTCTTCTCGTCAGAACTCTGCTCCGGATCTGGCAAAATAATGGTAGCACACAACTCGTATAGCCTACTTAAACCTGCTGTATTCCTTCCAGTTGGTTAGACGAGATATTTCAAAAAAACTAAAGTACTACAGTAAATTAAAGTGAAACGCAGAGTTGTACAGGGCATACAGTCTGAAAAACACTGATATGTAGTTTCCTTTTTGTTACAATTAGTCAATCACTGCTGTCTGTAGGCGTGTGCGCCTCGTTACGTCTATCACTCGCGCTCCGACGACAGACGTGATCCTATAGGATCGTGCTACGTGTCCCGGACTCGCGCCGACTCAGCACCGGTCTACACTCGATACTCGCCCTGTCGTAAAGGTCAGTCTCCACACTCACACGCTCACTCAGAAAGGTGCCGGTGCTAATCCACGGAACAGGTATTGTTCTGCAACCAAGTTTTTAAAAAATGCTTTTGGGAGATCTGCCTGTAAGACATGGCGGAGTTTTGAAGGTTGGTACGGGAAGTTTGTAATCACTACAAAAAGTGTTTCCAGGTATAAAATGTAGGCCTACTTACGTGTTGTAAATTCGTACTTGCGTTTTCCAATCCTGCGAACTCGTGCGTTCATACAAAAATGTCCTGCTTTATACTTTCATTTTCCGTACTTGCGTTTTTGAATACTTGCAACTTTAGCATCCCCTTTCGGTTATCAGTTTGTGTGTACACTCAAATAATTTGTATTTTTGTGCCAGTTTTAAAGCTGTTTAAAATTGCGACTATCTGAATTTTTCTGTTTTGAGTGCATTATTTTGTGTAAGTTAAGTTAAATAGTACTTTATGCAATTATCTCTGTACAGGTGCCCCTGGACACAATCGTTTGGGTCATTGTCAGTTTGGCTTCAGCATTGCTCTTACCGACGTGAGTACTCCAACAAAATTTAGCGCAAAATTATTTAGCGCGTACTGAGCGACGTAACTGAACTGAACTGTGGCAGTTTAGTTTTTGACGAACTGACCAATGGGCGAGCCCATTTGGTCATTGGTTGACGCCTACGTGAGAATAGTCACGTAGTTACCGTCGCCATTAGACGGTGCCTACTGTAATGCATTCGTCAAAAACTAAACCATATCAGTTCAGTTCAGTTACGTTACGTTGTTCTGTATGCGCCTTAAGACAACTGTATGTTTGTGCTATGTGTAAGTAAGTAAGCATAAGTGAGTATAAAGTAAATTTGTATAGCACTTACCGGTTAAAAAGTTTTAATGCATTAATTGAAACTGATACATAAGATCGATGAGCTCGAAAGTCGAATAAACGATTCGCGAAAATCTAGCCGGGAAGACCGCACGGACTCGAAAACCGACAAAAGCAACGACTCGTAACAGAGGTCAGCGCGCCGAGAACAAGCTCATCAACATCGGCGTCTTCAGTGCGCAGTACTGGAGAAGATTAGATTGGAGAAAGGTGCATAGCTTTGAAAATCAAGCGGCAGAATGTTCAGGTAAAATCGAATCTCAGTGAACGGCCACGAATCCGCTTTAGTAGGCTATGAGTACAGCTCATGAAGGAAAATGGCACCGCGCAACTGTATAAGCGCTTGCAGTCGGATATCATATCGACTTCAGCAAACGCGGTTTCTAATCTCTACAGATGAATAATTGTAAGCACCTACAACGGATATACACTAAGGTACATAAATGCCCACATGGTTCCTACAGGTTAGGGTAAAGTGGAAAATGTCAGGAAATTTATGTTGTCAGGGAAAGTCAGGGAAAATGATCTTGAATCAAACAGACTGCAGACAACTGTGATTTTTTTGCATCTCCAACTAGAAAGCAGTCAGAGCCCGCACACCTCCGCCAAGGCAATGTTGTTCGCTAGGTGGCAGCACCATCTTCGGTTTTGCAGCGGTTTCCTTTATGCCCCATTGAAAGCAATGGTAACG
>Ga0056128_1010161_pt1 | contig 11747 bp, 10 predicted proteins | sample WorMetLIZISLAND2_FD_71113 | JGI IMG/M metagenome (GOLD analysis project Ga0056128, IMG submission 71113) | Marine gutless worms symbiont microbial communities from Max Planck institute for Marine Microbiology, Germany - Olavius geniculatus... ... | reverse complement strand
ACCGGTAGTAGTCTGTAAGTTAACAGACTAGACTCAATTATTGTCATTTAAATTTCAAAGTTCACTTATTTTTATTATCTCTGAATTGCATTGTCTGAGCTGCATTTTTTATATAACAGCAAAACAATCGGACATTAAACATCTGTAGACCTACAGCACTAAAAAGTCTAAACCAACACAGTAGGTTACTAGTCTGTGCATACTATGTGTCGGAAAACGCACTAGCAGTGGCAGATCCAGAAATTTGGAATAGGGGGGCGGAAGGGTAATGTTTAATTGGGTCTGGGGAGGGGACTGTGCCCTCTCCCCAGAAAATTTTTGAAAATTTTATCCCGAAATCATGCATTTTGGTGAAAAATGCGATCGCATATGCGGAAATCTGCGCTATATATGCGAGTTTTAGCATATGCGGCGTATTTTCCGCATATGCGATTTTGAAAATGCCATTATATGTGGAAAAATATGCGATTTGCACTTTTTGCCAAAATATGCGATCGCATATGCGATGGCATATTCGCATATAACCAACATCCCTAGTTGATGGCGAACCGAGCGGGAGTGGAACGCCGCACGAGCTGTTGATGGCAAGTGCGACGCATGCATCAAGCCGCCACTATACCGTGTCGTGTTGCTGGTCGTCCGTTCGTCGGGTGCGTTGTCTAAGTTTCTGCCTGGCCTCGTCCAGTTCTCGCTGCTGTTCACACAGCTGACGCTTCAGTTCCGAGATCTCGTAGTCCTTTCGTTTCAGCTTCTCAGTCGCCACACCCCGCCCACTCGCCGTCTGCACGTCGAAAAAAACGTATAACACACGTTAGGTCGTAGCCTAAACGATTTTAAACGACAAATTAACTATGACGAAGCTATCAGATAATTATAAAACTGCTATCAGCATCTAAAGAATTTTAATGCAATCTTGTGCACAAAATATCACAACCGTCTGTCACTTACCTGATTTATACGAGCCAGGTCTGTGGAGCCAACATAGTGATGTCACTCAGTGTAACTATAAGGAAGATCTACAATTGGGAATTTGTGATCATATCTAGATCTGGAAGGAATATATAGAGGAACTGAAGTGTTGATGATGATGATGACAGCTTTTGCGCCTATCTGGTACAGGAGCGTCATTTAGAGAGGGCTGGGGGTCTACAGACCCCCCAAAGATTTGTGATTTTAATTTTTTTCCTTGAATGAGTCCCGCGTAAACGACATGATGACAAACTTTTGGTCCCCAATTGACCTTTTCTGTGTAAACTGCACAAAATTTGGTCAGTTGACTCTCAGCAAAATCATTCAAATTGTTGCCACCAGATGTCACATTTTAAGGCTGAAATGTACCAAGTTCGATTTCGATTTTGGCTCAGGCCCGCCCCAGACCCCGTTGGAGGAGCTTACACCGCTCCCTCAGACCTCCTAGCTGGATTTAAGAAGGCCTACTTCTAAGGGGAGGGAAGGGAGGAAAGGGGAAAAGGGAAGGAAAAGAGAAAGGGGGTATAAGGAGAAAAAAGAGAAAAGGGAAGGTATAGGGAGGGAAAAGTAGGGGAAGGAAAGAGAAAGACACGAAAGGAAAAGAGAGAAAACAAGGGCAGGATAGGGGAAAGGGATGGGGAAGAGCGAGACCCCAAGGATTTACTGAAATGAAGCCACTGATTTGGTATCAGTTTACAAACACAGGACATAAATGGGGGTCTGTCACATGGTCGCTTATAATCATGTACAACAAAACGTGCTACGCAATCAAGAAACAGATAAAGACAAATGAAAAGTAAAGATTTATTAACTGACTTTCTGTGTCGTCTGCTCGTCGGTAAAGCATTTGTGTCTGGCAGTTGTTGTCAGGTTCTTAACACGCAGGCTCTCCGCGCATGCCTACAACATACCATGCACACTCATATCCCGAATTATCACATTAATTACAATTTATTTCTCAATAAATCACCTAATCAATTAATCCACGTAAATTGCCAGCTTTAATGTTTGCATCGCATGCACATCCGCATTCAATACTTCTTAGCTTAAAAGCTCATAATCATTATGCTATCCCACAAAGGGTAGAAGGCTGAGTCTACCCGATGGCTAGTTATTTATCACGATGGTTTACTGATGTTTTCAGACAGTCACCAATGCAGTTACTAACCGGGCCTGGCTGGCGAAGAGCAACTTATTGTTGATTAAAACCAACGCATCACCACTACACCAAACCGCTAATTGATCAATCCAGCAATTAACTGATTAATCAAAGTATGCATATATGTTGTCATTTAATTAACAAACTAACATAACATAACATAACAAACAGTACACCAATTGATAATAGGCCTAACACAAAATATAAAAATAACCAAATAAAATAAAAACAAAATGTATTTCATTTAAAAAAATGCCACCACAGGTGCTGGCTTAAAGCAGTTAATTATGGAGAAAAGGTTATGCCTACAGTGAAACTAACAGATAAGAAACAAATCTAAAATCAAAATCAAAACGCAAACGTATAATAATTTTTTAAAAATTCTAAGAGTGTACTGCTAAGAGTGTATACCTTCTTCTGTTTGATGGCAGCATTAAGTCTCTTCTCGGCCTCGAGTTGTTCACGCAGCTGTGAGACCAAAGCGCGAAGACACATTGCCTCCTCCACGCGACAACACAGCTCGTTCTGTACCAGCAGCAGAAAATGTCTTATAATTTCATCACCTATACTTAGTCCTCCTATCTTTCACTATAGTGTCTGGAGTGTTATTATTGTCGACAATCATACTCCACCCAGACGTGACGTCTCGCGTTTGTATAGCACACGTGCGTCCAGGCAGAACACGCCGTCGATCACGGCCATGAAATAAGTACGCTTCAACACAGTCTACAGTGTATTATATTATGCCTCGTTATATTCGCATAATACAATGTAAAAAGCGTGTTGAAACGTATGCACAGTAAGGCCCATAGCCTTACCATGGGTACCAACAGTAAAACACTGATGACCTTGAACGACCTTGAAATTTAAAAAGCAGCGTTTTAGTAATTTCTTGCGATTTGAGACTCCGTCGCATATTTTCACTGTGAATTACTAGACACAGACTGGGACAATTTAATTTTTTGCATACCGGTAAAACGTAAATTTTAACCATCTGAGTTTCGACCTCCTAATAGTGATGACACACTGGCCAATTTCAGGCGCCTGTTTCTGGTACCAGTCAACTGGTACAAGAAACTGGTCAGTCTGTCATACTTTTCTGGTGCCTGAAACCGGCGCCGGTTACAGCATGTTCAATTTCGTGCCGGAAACCGGCTGGAAAGCTGAACTGTGATTGGTCAGCCTAAGCAGACGATAGCACTGCTCATTTGTTTGTAAACAAAAATAAAAGATGAAGTGGGGTGACGAAAGGACTTTTCGACTCACAGAACAGTACGAAAAAACGAATTTCTGTAAAATTGGAATTCATCTTTGTATTTTTTTGCTGGTATCATTTGCCGGCTAAGTGTGTCATGGTTTTTGGCACCAGACAACAGGCGCCTGTTTCCGGCGCCTGAAACAAGCACCTGTTTTTGGCCAATGTGTCATCAACTTAAATTCGAGAAGTCATAAAAGACTCAAATTTGAGTACCTATTCAACACGCATTAATATTTTATTGCACGTTGTAGACTGATTTTCCACGTGGCAGACTGTCACGAGTCACGTAAGCATTGCTCAAATTACTAGTCATTCTGTTGCATGTTTTAATTGTGATAGAGCACACATTGCAAAGAAGTTGAATTTCAAATGACTAACAAAAAATTATCACTATTTGTTACAAAATGGAAACTGTAATTGACTGTAAGTGTAATTGTAATATTGTGGTATACAGTAAAGACATGATAATTACAATCAATACACTTACAGTAAGTGACTCCACCTGGCGACTCTTTTCCTCAGCCAAAACGTCCGCATTACTGACACACACAACCACACCAACACATCCCATATAATTTATGCAGACAATCTGCATACTCACCCTACTAACTGTGAATGTAAAACATAGATACACTTTTGACACGATACAGCTATGCTGTATAGCACGTCTATGGCACTATTGTCGTCTGTCATCTGTCCATCTGTCGGTCCATAATAAATGTACTGTGGCTAAACAGTGCGAGACAGGGCCTAGGTTGCTATTGATCACTAATAGAATATCGCATACACCCTTTCAGATAAAATAAAAATCACTGACCTTGAATAACCTTGAAGGTCACTTCAAAAGACAGTATTGCAACAGAAACTGTATAGGCTGTAGTGCGTTTTTCCTAGCGACAGCTGGGCTTTTTTGCTAAGTGTTCCTATAGAAGCTTTAAGTTGTCATACCATTATCCCTAAGCACTTTCTGACACCGTTTAACAGTGCTTCTTCGTCTTAGCTGACTTCTGGGCGACGGATGAGCACCACGCCACTAGGCTATGTTTTATCCGATTCTGATCAAGGTCAAACTACAACTAAATGCCAGAATAATAGACAGATGCAGCCTGCGTCCATAAACTGCCACAAAACTGGAGTGTATAAAGTTTGTCATAACCAGAAAAATTCAGACACTTTTCTTGATTCAGTTGCACAACAAAACTAATTAAATAAAACGATTATCGACCGGTAAATAAGATAGAAAGCTTCTAGGAAAAAGGATGGTGGCGAGGTAAACACAGAATCCAGAGACATCACATTGAATGGATACGGAAATAAACGCTATGGCCAGAACCGATGCACAATATTTCCCGGTATGCTACAGATACCACAAAAAGTGGAAACAACCAAAGATGTGGGCGCCTAGTGCTGACATGTATACGGCCATTTGTCCAGTTACGAGGGTCTTAAGCGCCCGCAGCAAACTCGACCAAACAACGACTAGTCTGTGCTTGCAGTCGGTGCTGGAACCGCCCGACGCGCCTGAGCCGGCCGCAAGAAAACACACTTATGCTATATGCGTCATGGTCCGGAATTACATCGACGTTCGCTGACTATGACCGTCAAGACGTCAACCTTTAACAAGCACACCGGTTATTTGCTGCCGTGGGAGAAACGTTAACAAAGTCGGTTTTTCTGCGCTCTTTTGTTTTCGAGTTAAAAGTGACAAAGGGACAAACGGACGAGCGGACAGACTGGCAACACTGGTAATGCGGCCTATCAGGGCGGCGCGCATAGCGGTGCCTATGCATACAGACATACCGTAGTTCTAGGAGGTTGTTCTCAGAACGCTCGATCATCTCCGACTTGCGTCTGACATCGTCCCTGATCTTGCCGAGTTCATCTCTGAGCTGCATCAGCGTGTCCCTTCGCTGCCTGTGGAGAGCGTCACGTGCGCTCGGCCCCACCGCAGCGTCGGTCAAACGCTGCAGTTGACTCGTGCTCAGGTCCACTGCCAGCTGAGCACTCACCGTCTGCAGCAGGCTTGTGTACTGCGCGTCATACACCGGCACCGAACATCTTAACAAGAAAGCCCAGCTTTCGCTAGGGAAAACGCGCTACAGTCTATACAATTCCTGTTGCGGTATTGACCTTTAAAATCATCCAAGGCTGTACAGGCTAACTCTATAGACTCTTTAGACAGTGCTCACAGTTCAGTGTTGTTTGCGTGCATGCCACAACGTGATCAAAAAAGAAAGTAAGTACATTTGTATGGCACACAGTGCCAAACACGCTGAAAGTAAGGCACAGGGGTGAGATAGCGGATGAACACGGCCTAAAAAGTTAAGCTATAGAAAAACGTTTCGAGTGGCAACAAAAATAGCATATAGAAAAAGAATTCTGAATGTACAGGAGAAAAGTAGTATTCCAAATTGTGGGTGCAACTACACAGTGTTTCATAAAAACAACCCCTTTTTCTTTTTTTACAATTCACTCAAATGATGATAAATTTACATGAAATTTTTACCAGTTGTAACGGAAGAAATACTCATTCAAAATATTTCAACAAAATGTGGCTGTTGATTAAATATTCTTTGCTAGTCGTGATGTAACGATGACGTCATAATGTGTCGTGAGTACTGTACAAACTTGCAGGTTTCAACTGGTGCTGCCAGTTGCTATACCCTGCTTCGATGGTGAACTTAATCTGGTTCGCTGATAAAAAAAAATGTTAATCGTGTCAGCACTAAGCGACATGGGGGCATGAAATCAGGTGTCTTGCAAGCTAGAAACTCAACCATCACACAATCTCTGTGTGCTGGTGCACTGTCTTGCCCCGTGCTGCAAATGTCAAGCTATCCCAACAAGTGTGTGAAAGCGATTGTTTTGGGCGATATTTGTGGCTGCAATGGTAAAACTTCAACAATTTGCCATCTGCGAACCAGATAAAGTTCACCATCGAAGCAAGATAACTATTCAGCAACTGACAGCACCAGTTGAGACGAGCAAGCTTGTACTCACGACACATTATGACATCAGTATTACATGACGACTAGCAAAAAATATTTAATCAGCAGCCTCATTTTATTGAAATATTTTGAATTAGTATTTCTTCAGCTACAACTGGTAAAAATTTCATGTAAATTGATCATCATTTGAGTGAATTATGAAAAAAAGGAGTTGTATTTATGAAACACCGTGTACTACTGTAAAACTACGAAAACCGAAACGTGTGCGAACATGAGAGAGGAGACCAACAGGAAATTAAAGCTGGACGAACGCAGAGTATGAGAGGAAACAGGCGACAAGATGATCAAGACCAAGGTCAGATGATGACCATGATGATGATGATGATGATAATGATGAGTGGTGACCAAGCAAGTAACGTGTGCTGACTGACCGCCTCCTCGCTGAGCTCGAGCGCTCTATTCAGCTCCTTGACCTGCCTGACGAGCTCGTCCCTGGTCGCTGCCTCGGCCTGTCTGTCAGCGAACGACCTCGCCAGTATGTCAGAGACTGCCGCCGGACTGACTCCACCGCCGGCGCGAGGTTGACCGGGCTGATGACCGGGGGCCGGATACAGATCCGCTCTACCCCGCTCAGCCGGCATGTCCTGCAAAGTGCAAACACCACGCCACCCGCACAATTATACACCGCGTCTCGAAAAAAATGCGCCAATGTTATTTTTGTTTTCGAATAACTCCGTAAAAGAGTCGTTAGTTACGTCAAGTTTCTTCACGACGCCGCATGCCAAAAATTATTAAAACTGGCCAGTGTTTCACGGGGTTAATCAAAGCATACGCCTATCACTGTACCCAGGTAAACACAGCCTGGCCAGTGGCCATTCCTCCGTAGGTAGGCGCACGCAATAAGTATCAGCGAAAGCTGGGACGAAAACAGTAAATACCGTGCGAGGCACTAGCCCTCTATCCGTAGTGTCGCAGAGTAAGCCGATGTCGGACTGAAGGCTAAGGGAAAGGCGATCATCTCCGAGATATGGCCTCTTGGAAAGACTTTCAATTTTGCCACTTAATTCTGCCAAAATGGGTATTTCTTGTGATCAAATGTTAGCTATCTGAAAGATAATTTTCCAAAAAGCAAAGATTTAGAAAAGGGGGAAAGCAATTGCTGGTCGCTATACGATGACGGCACTACTGTTAATGAATACTGACCGGTGGTCCGTGATATACAGTCGGAGTCGTCATGTCGAGTGTATGGTCATCGACCAGTTGACCGAGCGTCAGCTCACCCTGACTCTCATCAACGCTGTTGTCGGCCACGTGGCCATGGCCACCCACCACGTGGCCACCACCGCCCGCCGTGTGGCCATGACCACCCATTGCCCCGTGGTCACCGCCCACCGCGTGACCACCACCAATCGCATGGCCACCAACAGCCCCGTGGCCACCACCAGCGAGCTCGTGGCCACCACCCACAGCAGCGCCGGCGCCGGTCTCGGCCACGTGGCCAGACAGCTCGGTCTCGGCCTGGGCGTCGGTCTGGGCGGCTCGCCGTACGGCTTCTGATCTGCGCTCGACTGCACGCGCGATGTCGGCGTCAAACGCAGCTACCGCGGCACTCGTCACTGCTGCCAGCGTCGTCGAGTCAGCCGGACGAATGACATCGCCTTGTATACACAGAGCCCGCACACGGCGGTCAAAGTAAGATTGAAGAGGTGAGGAAACTCTACTTTGCCTTTACTTCCCTTTAAGCCGACCGTACTTTAGTAAATGTCGAGCTATTGGCATGGTCAGCTCGTCGGCTACTTAAGTGAACGGAAGCTGTTTCCGGAACTGCAGTCAGCATACCGCGCCTACCACGCTACGGAGACCGTAGTGCTTCGTGTTCTCAGTGACATATTTGAAGCGCTGGACCGGGGCGATTTGGCTGTTTTGACATTATACTTGACCAATCGGCGGCGTTCGATACCGTCGATCACACGACGCTCATTCGACGCCTGCATATTACTTACGGTTTTAGCGACGTCGTTCTGGGCTGGTTCTCGTCATACCTGCACGGCCGCTCGCAGTACGTCCGCTGCCGTGAAACTACTACTTTGACAATGCACAACAAGTCAAAATATAGCGGAGCTTGGATTGCAACAGCCAGCCTATAGGCCTACTAACCGCTGAGTTGTCGGACGCAGGCTTCCAGTTCGCTGATGCGGACTCTCATCTCAGCAATGGTGGCCGCCTGTGCTTTGATGACGTCATCATGCTGCGCGCCGCGACACCTGGCGCCCAACTCCCGCAACTCCGTCGACTGTGTCGCCTATACACATGTAGCAAGGTTGATCACACCTATTTCGTATACGTTTCAACACGATTTACAGTGTATTATCTGAGTGTAACGAAGCACAATACACTGTAGACAATCCATGTTGAAACGTACTTATTTCATGGCCGTGATCGACGGCGAGTTCTGCCTGAGAATAAATCTGTACTGTGTACACAGACCCAAGCCACGTTTCAAACGTCACGCTTGAGTGACGGAAGATTATGGACACTTATAACACTCCGGACACTGTAGTGTGAGATAGGCGACAAAAGTACGTCATCAAATAAGTATAATTACGACAAACATAAGGCCTTTTCAAGCCACAATGTTCATTGGACGACTCTCATCTCTGTTTCCTTAGCCATCAGCAGGACAACAGTTTACACTGAGACACGACGAATACGGTGCTAATGCATCGCGCGGTGTGAATATTTATACCACACCTTTCGTTGGTAGTGGTACTTATAACGCCCATAATTATATTTTATGGGTTTGGAAAATATGACAACCACGATTACTGAATATCATCATCTGCGACCACCCCCCCCTGTCATTTGACACGCCCCCCTTGCACGAAACTCCTGCAACCATAAAAACAAAACTTATACCGCTAGAAACCATATCTCTCTCACATAACGTTCTCGATCAGGGTAACCTTTTTTCGAATTTCTGGAAAAAAAACATTACAAATCTCGACAGCAGACAGCCAGAGTTCTTTGCAGAACTAAAGGTGAAAATTTTGGGATCCATCCGAGCTTGCGTCGTTTAGATAGAGTAGGCCTACTAAAGGCGCCCTGCGAAAACCGCTAAAACCAACCACGCAGATGCTGAGTGGTCAGTTGAAAGAGAGAAAAAAGATCATACACTATATATTATTATTATTATTATTATTATTATTATTATGAGCTACCTGGGCGGCTGTCTGGTCAATCTGGGTGTTGGCGGCCGTCAACTGTTGCTTTATTTCCGCCAGTTTCATGTCTTTATCGCTCAGCGCCGCTCGGCACTGACTTCGCTCATGTGTCAACCTCCTATAACACATCACTTCCACCGTCAGTCAATATATGACGTAACTGGTCAACTGTCCGAAGGGACATTTGTCCGAATTCGGTCAAGTTCCGCGGTCCGCCATAGCCAGGGGCCGCCATAGCCAAATGCTGCTATTGCCCAGGTCTGCCAAAGCCAAAGACGCAATTTACCCCAATTTTTAACCCTATTTCCAATCCTATCACTAACCATCCCCTAAAAACCCCGAGACCGTTAGTGCCCCTTCGGACTAGTAAACTGTCCCCATGGGTGATGTTTTGGCATACTGGCACAGTTGTAAGCGAAAACGCTGTGGTCCTAGAGCCTGGTGCAGACATACATTGTCTGTGCGGCCGTGCGCCTTAATATACAGGTATAGCCAAGCTCTGAGTCCTTGGCCCTCACCCTGAGCGTGCCGGTTACTCCAGCTTTGGGGCACGTCTATATACCATCACAATGATTTTGGTTTTGGAGGCCTTTTCGTCCTCGAGTCAAAAGCCCGTACGGAACAGAGAGACAGACTGACAGACGGACAAGACCCGTTGTGCGGCCCACTGGAACAGCCGCGCAACAAATTTCAAAAGCGGTCCTTTTGAAAACACGCACTGATGTTTTTCCCATTTTTACAACAGTTTTTATTTGAATAATAAGCGTTGAATGTTCACGGTGAAAATAACGGCTGTTCAAAAGAAAATCCACTTCTACAACATCCAAATAAGTAACTCACTTATTTTCAGCATGCAGTTTGGAGTTTTCGGATTTGAGCTTGTCGACCAGTTGGGCGACGTGAGATGGCGGTTTCTCGCTGTCTGTTAAAATATACAAGCAAACCAACAAAACACGCCTAAATCCTAAGAGTGCAGTAGAATTAAGCTGTCAAGAAAATACACCGATATTACGTTACCGATATCATAAGAGAATAGCCCATCAGCTATGCTACTACGCCTGTGGTCAGTGACTACCAATGCTTCGAATAAAAACAGAGATGGAATCTAACTCTGACGTCATAATACGCGTAGATTAGACCTATTTGCGTTATCTACCGGGTGGCCCATAAAAATAGCCTGACAGCAAGTTTTGTTCATTCATTCATTTGAATCAAACCACTTAGGTGAAACAGAGACACAATATAGACAGATAAAACACACAATAAAAAAACAAAAAACCCAGCTGCCGCTAGAGTGAGGCCGACCGTACTGGTTGTCACTGACCTTGAAGGTCATCCAAGGTTGATGATTTTCATTTCACCCAAAGGGCGTATGCCACTTCCTATTTTTTAGTGATTAATAGCAACCTAAGCTTTATCTTGCACCGTTCAGCCACAGTACATCCGTGACAGACAGACGGACGGATGACAACGACGACAAACAGTCGACCTTTAAACGTACAGCTTAACTGTCAGCCCAAAAAGATACGTATAGGGCACATTTCATAATTTCGCCAATTAAACACCGATTTCCATTTTTTCATTGGCATACTCATCGGAAAACTGATCAATAAAAATCCCGTACAATTCCAGCACTCTGCTTTCTTGTAAACATTAATTGTGCGGCGTTCTGATAGGCCGCAATACGAGTTTTATCCATCCGTCTGTCCGTCTGCATATCCCATATACTCGAAAACAAAAGCACGGAAAAAAGAGAATTTCAACCAATTATCATATTACGCTCATAAAACACTGCAGAGTAAACAGTTCTTTTATCCCTGCAACATCTTTGCGTTTTGAAAGTTTAAAAAAATTTCTGAAGCGACTATTACATGACGTGGACATCCACTGAAATTATTTATACCCAGATGTTCAACAACGGTTGGCAAAACATTCTTCAGTTCAGTTCCAGGGTTATTAGAAGGTTAAAAGGTTAAAGGTTGTCAATTTGTATAGCGCATCGTCGCGTACGAAGTACACCTCTAATGCGCTTTTCGTCACAAACCAGAGCCGCCGATTGCACAGCCGCCGCGTGCAGCCTGCAAACACAGGCTAGCGCACCGGCCGGCCAGGCAGCCCAGTCAGCTGTACAAAGGTCCCCACCTTCCGTAACCCATATAATGGGTTACTACTCATTTAACCGACCCCGGAGG
>Ga0056128_1010158_pt1 | contig 11750 bp, 12 predicted proteins | sample WorMetLIZISLAND2_FD_71113 | JGI IMG/M metagenome (GOLD analysis project Ga0056128, IMG submission 71113) | Marine gutless worms symbiont microbial communities from Max Planck institute for Marine Microbiology, Germany - Olavius geniculatus... ... | reverse complement strand
AATTTGGTTGGCCTGGCCCGACGCGCCTGTAGGCCTTATCCGTAAGTCGGCGGACGCCCGTAGGCGCGAGATATGACGTAATGTCTATTTTTAGTACGGTTCGATTATGACGTAAGCACTTCGTAAGTCGGTGGGTTTTCCGGAAGTCGTCGAGCGCGGCGCCTCAACGTGTCTTCTAGTCCGACAAAATTTTTTGCTCCGTGTCAGGATCGAACTCACAATCTCCGCATGACCTTAAGTCTATAAGTACGGCGCGTTAACGAATTACGCCACCGGGGCATGTTTAAATTTTTGGTGCAAATATTAATTTTAAATTAAATTTGTCTAGTGTTTCACGATTGTACGCGAGTGGACGCTGCTTCTAGTACAGGTAAGTATTTTCTTCTTATTTTTATTACTTTGTTTCGTATACTACAAACCTTTTTTTGCCCCGGGTGAGGATCGAACTCCCAATCTCCGCACAACTCTCAGTCTATAAGTACGAGTACGGCGCGTTAACCAATTACGCCACCGAGGCATGTTTAGTTTTTTTGGTTCAAATGCTAATGTTTATGTTTCTATACGGTGCTTTTTGTTAAAACCTCACTAAATATATTTTTTTAATTCGTACAGCACTAGTTATGACGTCATGTTTTAAAAATAGCATCATTGTTCCTATAAATTTGTCCGTTTTGCACGCTCAGCATTTTTTGTTCTTATCATAAAAACACCTAGAACGTACGCTCTCGGCATCGACAGTGATAGAGTTCTAATTGTAAGTAAGGTTGACAGTCAGCTCTTAGTTACCATCAAGGTCAAGAACACCGATCTAAAATGCGCAAAATTCACATTCAAAAGGTTTGTTTCATTGTAAACATATAAGTAAAATATTGTTATAAATTATTTTTTTACTGTAGCATATTTACTTACTTACTTGCATACTTAATAGTGTTCGTGCCTGTGATGCAGATGGGCGGCACTGCGTCAGATGATTTCCGACATCAACGAGAACGTCGACGCCGTGAGGCGTGGCGACCAGTCCGTCGCACTTCGCGATCACATTGGCGGTAACGTTTACGTTACTGTCACATCCGGTTACAGCTGCGTCGACATTGGCAGATTTTATCAGCCTTTCGACGCCAAGGAGGGTAAAATCAAACCTACTAAAAGGGTGTGGCCTTGAAATTCGCCGAATGGTCTTACCTTTGCAGTTTTATCGATATTATTCACACAGCATTTCCGACCCTTGCCACTGCACTACCGTGCTACTACGATAAGGATCACATGAGTCAGGTTAACTGGCTGTCCTGCCTGGAGTGCAATCCATTCATGAATCAGCAGTCTACGCTTACAAACTAAGTATTTTTAAAATTAGCATTATATTACCTATATAACCCAGCCACGGACTTACTTGACATACGTGTACAGTTATGAGTACCAAAAAGCGGCAGTCGTTCGATGTAAACTCACACTGCGAACTGCAGCACAACGACAATCCGTTTGTCGTACGCAAATACGATGGCAGGTACAAAAAATGTCGTGGCTGCGGTGTGTCGTTTTCCAATCTGCTTTTTGTTATCGCCCATGAGGAGTATGACTTCGTGAGTGGTCGAGTAAAAGGATCCAGATATATTCTAACATCTACAGGACGTGTGCGAGCGGCGGAGCGCAACAAGTTCTATCAGTGCAACGCTGCATGCATCCAACTCCGTCACCCCTACTTTGATATGGCGGGTGTGACTGTACATCCAGCCATAATGCGTGAACGCAGACAAGGCGACAGTCACGGCGAGAAATTTTTGCTAACGCTAGGCATTTACTGAACACTGCCGTTGCGCTCGTGGTTAACTTGTGCTAATCGATTATGCATAATCGAACGCCGCGTTACTACTTGTCGCTGTGAAGTTACTACTCGTAGTTTGTAAGCTATTGATTAATTTATATGCTACTCGTAGTTAACTTGCGCTAATTAATTATGTATAAAGTCGCATGCTTATGCTTTTCGTCGCTTTAAAGTTATGTGCACTACTCGTTGTTTTAATTTATTAATTATCTTGTATCAGCTTGTGTTGCATAAATAAAATTAATTATTGTTGTACAAATGTTTTTATTTATTGTTACACATAACGACACTTTTTATGCTACGCGTAGTTAACTTGCACTAATCAATTATGTATAAAGTCGCATGCTTATGCTTATCGTCGCTTTGAAGTTGTGTACACTACTCGTTGTTTTAATTTATTAATTAACTTGTATCAGCTTGTTTTGCATGAATAAAATTTATCATTGTTGTACAAGTGTTTTTTTTATTTATTAACACATATAACAACACTTTTTTCATACACTTTATTAACACACAATATACAACAACACGGTAAGTTGTGGCCCTAAGACCTTGCGTATACACTTGCAGGACAAGATGAACTATCAGTTCATGCATAAGCGTTCGTCACAAAGCACGATACAGTTCTTGCGTAGGACAAGATTAACGATCAGTTCATACATAATTAAGCTGGTAACCTATTTACAAACACATTATCATACAGGTTCGTAGTACAACATTGGCAAAAATTATACATAGACCATCATTAAGTAAGCTGGTAAAAAATATACATAAATCATCATGAGTAAGCTGGTAACCTATTTACAAACACTTTATTATACAGGTTTTCATACCTCCACAAAAAGTGTCGTAGGGGTCACTCGGTGCTTACAACTGCTGCCTAAGTTTCTTGTGGCCTTAGGCCAGGGTATGTAGTCCATCGTCGAGTACGTAGCGCTTGTCGTCCATGGCACTAAGACAGAGTATGGTAATTTCGACGGTTCTTACTGTATGGTTAGATGATACGAATGTGCGAAATTTTGCGGCGGTGGTTTTGCTGATGTTTTTGAGGACTTCGAGAAAACATTCCTGGCGGACGTGCTTTTTAACGTAGCGTTTCTGGATGCCTTTTACATTTGTGTAAGATTTTGCATTGCATTTGAGGCTGTACATTTTTGCTCGAAGGCCAACGAACTCTAAGGGGAGGTGTGGAGCCGGTTTCGAATTTCATTTTGCCAAGGACACGGTGGTTTTTTTGTGAGAAGAGGGGGTGCGAGGCATCAAAGTTGCTGGTGTCAAAGTGGTCGACGTTTTGCGCCATGTCGCTTTAAATGTCGGTCGTTTGAATTTCACAGCATAACGAATTAGTGTCTGTGAAGAGCAGGCGGCAGCGGGCACCATAGGTAGGTTTAAGATATTGATAGTAGAATTTATACATAATCAATTTTGAAAGTTCAAGGATGGAAAAGCCAACAGCGATAGGTTTGCTGAGGGTCACTTTTTGGCGTTCGGCTCTAACCATCACCAGATCCGGGTTAATAATCACGGCTTCCTTGTACGACGGCTTGCTCACGGCTTTGAGGACCTTGGTTGGATCGGCAATGAGACGAATATTTTGTCTGTTTTTTACCTTTTCCATGTTTTTGCCAAATGTGGAGTTGGCTTAGAGCTTTACCAAGTCCGCTTCAAAGTTGGACTTGGCATTTTTACGTTGGCTGATACATAAATCGATCCATGGTTTTAGCCAAGGACGTTGAGGGAATAAAAGAATTTTGTGAATTTTGGTAACTTTAAGACCCTGGTCGACGTAAAACTGCAAGTTTCTATAGTGCACGACGTAATTTTTCTTATCCTGTAGGTTGGGAATAAGTTTTTTGGTGGGGATCCAATTCTCTCCAGCAAGATTTTGCGCGAAGCGGCTGAGTTTGTCCTTATGGATGGTCAGATGCTCAGGCGCTAGCGGATAATCCGAGTGAGGCTCGTGCAGGTAGTCGGGATACTCGAGGTCGCAGCTAATGATATAGCCTGTAGGTGAGTCTTGCGATACGGATTCGAGCTTAAAGTCGGCAATTTCTTGTTCAGATAAAAACCGAAAATCACCGACAGACAGGGACTCGGACTGGGAAGCTTCATATAGGTTATTAGCATCCAGACAAATGATATAACTTGTCGGTTTCTGCGGGTCGTAATCGGGTAAAAGGGGGTTATTTGCCTTGGCGTAACGTCCAGATATGGTAGCGATTCCGCCACGAATGTCTGCCTCGATCATGAGATACATGTCGGGGTCCGTTATCAAATCAATTTCAGCTTGGGTGTGTTTCAGTGCCATGCTCCAGGCCAGTGATGGAAGAGTGGGAAAGTACAAACAGTCAAGACCGTGGTTTCGAAGCACATCATGTCGAAAATGCTCAAAAACATCTGCCAAAAGTAGAACGTCGGAGATGAGATAATGACCGTGGTATTGGCCTAAATTTTGAATGTCGTAATGTTTTGCGCTCGTTCGTAGTCGTCTGCGGTTAGTGACTTGTCGGTGAGGCCATTATAAAAACAGTCGATAGGTGGCAGCTCTGTCTCCTCAAACTTGGCCGGTCCGTTTCCATAGGGATAGGGATAAACATCTTTGGCAAATGTGAATAGAGTGTCACCTAAAAATTTAATGGTGTGTGGAAAATTTTGTTTGCCGCCTTTCAGAAGGAGAGATACGAGATTTTCGAGTGAGGTGGATAGAAACTGAAAATTGAAAAGAATCCATAAATTTAATGTTGCCGATCTGAAACTGTAGGAAGCTTTCGCCGTTGAGCGGGATCACTTTGATATCGTCAAACGTGACCTTTTAACCTTTGAAAGTTTTCTCCGTGAACCTTTTTTCGAAGTGCTTGATTACGAAGTGGGAATCGTAGTTTTTTTAAATCATGGAAAATCACACTTAGGGTGTAACTGTTTGTGTCCGCATCAGAACCAGTGGTCTTGCATTTTTAGGCTTAAGTTGAAGGTTACAGTAGTTACAGCAGGCAAAAAAGTACTGGCCCGTGACGTGATCGTGATGAGCGACTTTGTGGTTCTAATGCGTGAATTTAAGGCGGCAGTTTGCACATTCTGTGGCGGCCTTATGTTGACGGATTTGGTCTGGTGACATAGGTGAAAGTGGCTGTTGTTGGGAGAGAATTTTGTTCATTTCGCGACTTTCCGACATCACGTGCTCGTAAAAGTGATTCATTACGTTGGGGCCTCTGTATACAATTGGGTCTGTCTGATAGTCTTCGACGTCCGTGACTCTAAAGCAACAGTAACCGGATACCTCATGTTCGTCGATTATGTGGGTCTTGACATCGGGATCAGACTGCTTGTCGGAGGGAATGAGAAAGCTTTCGAAATCACAAACAAGAAAAAATTCATGGGGATGCTCTTTCTCGTGGTTCTTAAACTTCAGTTTGGCATCTTCTCCCTGAGGGTAAACAACCTGCTGAGCTTTATGCTGCGAGCAGAGAATGGTATGGTTATCTAAAACATGTTAGGAACTAAACACATTTAGGTAGCCGTTGCACATGAAACTAGCGTTTTTAGAATTAGTGCTATCACCAAGGAGACGGAAAAAATTTTTTTTATCCAAACGTAATGTTGCGTGTCTGTGTTATGCAGCAGGACAAGATTGACGTGATGTGGGCGTTGACGGTGTGGTGAGACGTAATCAATCTTGTAACCATTGTTTTCGGGGTCGGGCGAAATGAAATTTACGCTAATTCGCGGGTTTTGGTTTTCGAATTTGGAAAGATCACGCAACTGTACAGGGAAGAAAATGCCCTGGAAATTTAGGGTTTCTTGGTGATCGACGAAGCTGAACACACGGGTGGAATTGGACTGAGGCGGATACAACGCTGACAGGACGGGCCATTCGAAGCAGTGATTATCGTCAAAGTTTTGCACGTTAATCACTGCATGCTTCTTCACAATATTAGGGGGCGTAGGGATGTAACTGCGACCTGCAAGTAGACGAAATTTAGTGATAACAAGCGTAAACTGGAAAATAAGGTCAAGCACAAAGCCGCTGCCCCTAGAATTAAAATCGTGCAGCAGTTGGTTAAGATCGAACTCGTGCCTCGCAGAAACCGTCTGCCGATGCGACGAAAAATGCCCGTCAACCGACTGTACGCCATCCGGTGTGTCGCGAGAGAAATGTGCTGACGACCGGGCAAAAACTGGAACGGAGCTGGAAACAACACAGGCTCAAACCCGTTGAGTATTTTATCTTTTAAGTTTATTTGAAATTTGAGTTTAAGACAAAAATAGTAAATAAAAATGCTACTACACTAAATGCAATTTATGACGAAAGATATAATAAATTAAAGCCTTAAGTTAAAATTTTAGTTGAAACCAATAAATAATTTTAATAATTCTACTACACTAAATGAGCGGCTTACCCGTGACGGCGTGCGTGCTCGTCCACTGCTTGGAGAATGTCATCTTGGTTGCGGGCGATGAAAGTCTGGTAGGTGGTGTCTTGCTGAGTTGTTAGAAAGTGGATTTGTGCGACGATGTCGTCGACAGCGTACTGCGACTCCCACCGTCTCTAGTTCATTTTCTTGGTACAAGACTGGCAGGTGCCCGGTATGACATCGAACGCGTTGGTAGGAAAATGTCTGTGGCAATTTGGACAGTACGGCAAAGCTAAGCAGCGTGCGCACAATCCTCCATGGTGTGTACAAAGAATTGAGCAGTTAGAGCAAGGTTGAAGCTGTTGCTGACCTAAAAAATACAATAACTAACAGTTTGAATTTTCTGTGCAAACATATAGCGATTAGTCTACTTGCTACTAAAACGTGCACTGCATAGGCGCCTCCTAGCGACTAAAACCTAAGCAGAAACGACCGCAGCGCCGTACGAACGCCGTAACGACGCCAGCCTAGGTGTTTTGCACAGTGGCGACTCTGTTACATGCAGTGCACAAGCACCTCCTACCTAGTCGCTAGGAGGTGCTTGTGAGCTTGTGAACGTAAGCAGAAACGGCCCTAGCGCCGTACGAACGCAGTGGCGACGCCAACCCGGGTGTTTTGCACAGTGGCGACTCCATCTCGTACACTGCGCCGCTTAGTGAAAGCGGCATGCACTAGTTAAAAATTGTCATGCTCATGCCGCGTAGGCCCGACACGACCGTGGCGAAACCCGCTGCGTAGACCCCGCAAGCTATACGGAAAAAAAATAAATAAGTAAGGAACTTGACAGCTATGTATTTAGTTTTATTCTTACTGAGTCTTAGAGCGATAATGTTACTTTTATTAATTGAAATGTAGCACATTATTCTTAGTGTAGTGCGACTTTTTAATCAAACTTATTTACATACCGCTACTTACTGCTGTAGTGTGACTTTTTTATTGAAGCTTTATTTACATAGGGAAACAAACCGCTACTTACTGCTATAACGTAGCGTGACATTTATTAATTTAAATGAAACTTTATTTACATAGAGAAAACAAACCGTTAGCTGCCCGCTGCTGCTCCTGCTGCTGACGTTGACAAATAACTTGTTTACATAACAGTTCGAGATTTTCCAGATTAGCCAGTTCGTCCATGGCTACTATACCGTATACGTATCCTTACCTTAAACCTTAGTTCCTCCAGTTCCTACCAAAACATCGGGCAACGAGCTTTCTCCATTTCGGTCTGTCACTCTCTTTGCACCCATCCAGGTAAGCCCCATATCTTGTAGGTTTTCTTTGAATGTTGCCCTCCAGGTCTTTGTTGGTTTTCCTGGTCTACGTTTGCCGTTGTCAGGTAACCAATTCATGGCCTTGTAGGCTGGTCTGTTTTCAAACAGACGTAGGATGTGACCCGCAAAACTCAGCCTCCTTTGTCGTCCTATCTCGGATAGGCTTCCCAGATCAACTCTTCGCAGGACTTCGTCGTTGGAAATGTGGTCACGCCATGATATTCCCAGAATAGTGCGGATACACCTCTGGTGAAAACGTCTAGTTTCTGCCGTATGTTAAATGTGCTCTTCCAAGTCTCACAAGCGTGAAGCACAGTTGGGATGACTATGGACATGTACAGCGTATACGTATACTCGATGTGATATGTATGTCTGACGCCAGCCGAGTGACGCGCAGGGTGAATATGACAACTATAAGACAGCTAGGCGTAAGACCGAATTACTACTGTATCCATACGCGTGCGCGCTCAGAAAAAGTAGTCCCGACAAAATAGTCCGGTGTATTCTTACGCCCAGCGTTTTATTTTTAGAACGTGACGTCATCGTAGGCAGCTACGCAATGCTGACGTAAGGAGTCCTGCTGCGTGATGATGAATGATGCCGCTTAGTTGCTGAGTAGTACAATAGATACAAAATCTAACCAAAAAGTAAGTAAGTTAACGTAGATGGCGGCTGTTTGGTTGTGGACTGTAAGTAAAAAAACTGTATAGGAGATAGGCAATAAGTAAGGTACAGACTTACGACGTACGGGTAACATGGAAAAGTGTGCGAGAAAACGTTTAAAAAATGTTGCGAGACGTCGTGTGTGATTTTACGAAAAAAAGTAGGACGCACCTTAAAACGTGAAAATGCTGTGAAACAGATGTGTAGTGAACGAAGCGCGTTTGACTAAACTATACGTTATAAAATAAAAAGCGTGGCTTTGCTATGACAAGTTGAATATATTGAAACTATGTCCTGCGGCGTTTGAGACAGACGCGTGTGCAGCGATGATGACTACCTGCAGTGCGTTAATGAGGCGAGGCGCGCAGCGGGTAAGCGAAGCGTGCGCACGCGCCTGTCGACGCGTGCGTCGACTTCCGGAAAGACCCGGTGCCGAGCTTATCACGTCGTATGCGCGCGTACTACGCCTACAAGACAACCGACTTGCGAAAGATGGTACAAAACATACATTACGAAATCGCACACATATAGAAGATGTAGGCCGCAATGGTCGTTTATTTGCTGTATTTAGCGTAGTGATGCAGGAAAATTTTTAGACGTTGCAGAATAAAAAAGCGGCGAACAACGACGCAGTAAGGCACGCGTTATTTTTACAACTATAGAATGTGGACTATTTTTAGCTATAGTTAGCCTACAGGTTACTAAAAAAGTCAAAATATTTTAGAGACGAGTAAGCAAACTGTATAGCATACAAAGCTATGTGTAAGGTCTAACCAAAATAAATGTACAAAACATTAGTTTATACATTTGTTAACGGCAACATTTAAGGACTTGCATATCGAAAACAGCAAAAATTACAAAAATGTGATATTGCCCGTATCACACTGACTCCGTGTCAATGTGCTGCTGAATAATATCACTTTTTGTAATTTTTGCTGTTTTTGATATGCAAGTCCTTAAATGTTGCCGTTAACAAATGTATAAACTAATGTTTTGTACATTTATATTTGTTGTTTTATTACTAAAATACTGTTTTTCTACTGGTGGTCAGTTACATAGATATTGCGCCTCACATATTTTTACAGTAACCAAGCTGCTTACAACTGTTACTTACTACCTAATGGCGTGACTGAACAAACCAGACGACACGTGTCAGGCATGACGTCACCGCTGGCCTGCATTACTGACAATACTGAACAAAATTCCTTTTATATCCACAAAATGGCCATATAAATAAACAAACTAATATTGCACGCATCCCCCGTTTAATATAGGCCCGGAAAACATCTTAATAATGCTAATTTAGAGAAGAGACATTGATGGTGTTTGACGATGTTTGACTGTAATTAGCACAGATAAATAACCCACACAATACTATAGCCTAATATGATAAACAAACCTGCAAGAAACATATTCCGCTCGTATCTCAGTCGAATTTTTTTCATACCGCGATTAAACGAGTGAAGTTTTAGATCAACAATTGTTAAAATCCGCCATCATTCACTGTAGCGAAGCGCTATGATATCTCATGTGTACTAAAGCAGTTCGCCACATTAGAGCTTTGCTGTTTTAAATAATTTATTACTAAAGTGCACCTTCCGAACCAAGTTGTTATGTTCTAGTGAAAAAATTCATCACATTTTTATTTTTCTGGAGAAATAAGGCTTTATGAATCACTTGTCATCTCAACCCTACTTTATGGTGCTGAATTATGGCCACTTTCTGTCACACAAATAAAGAAACTAGAAGCAGCTCACCACAAATTCCAGACGAGACTGCTGGGGATCACATGGAGAGATAAAGTCAGAAACGACGACATCAGAAAAAATACTGGTTTACGAAAATTAGAGGACATAATTAAAGAAAAAAGGCTCAAATGGCTGGAACACATCTTAAAAATAAACAACTCCAAAACAGTTCGCCAGGCCACACAGTAGGAACTGAGAGGTCACAAGAGAAAACCAGGACGACCAAGGAAGAATTGGATGGACGTCATCAAGCGAGACCTTAAGAACATGTACTTGACTTGGAAAAAGGCCGAGGTACTGGCAAATGACAAAGCAGAATAACGTCAACGCGTGGCCCAATGCAGCCATCTGGATGCGGGATGAACTGAGGTCTAAGGTAAGGTAAAGAGAAAGGGTGCTGCCCCCTCCCAAGGCCCCAGCCAATTTTGTGGTTAAGGTAGTAACGGGGGTCGATGGGCGAAAATGCGATTGGCAGCATTCAATAGCCCATCCCCGAACATTTCTCTGCAGACGCAAAAATCTTGCAGATATCTCGTACACAGACCGAGTTATAGCTTTTTTGTTTAAAATTTTGTTGCTATGGCAATGGGGGTCGGTCGGGAAAAATGCAACTAGCAGCATTCGATGGTGCATCCCCGATAACCCCCCTATAGATGCAAAAATCTCTTACGCAAGCCGAGCTACAGCAAATTTTGTCCCAAATTTCGTTGCCATGACAACGGGGTTTAGTCGGGGGAAATGCAATTGGCAGCATTCGATGGCCCATCCCCAAAACCACCTCTAGGCGCAAAAAATTTCTCCAAAATCTCTTACGCAAGCCAAGTTTATAGCCCATTTTGTCCCAAATTTTGTTGCCATGGCAACCACGGAAGGTTTGGGGTAAAATTAAATAACACCGTTAGATTTGCCATCCCCGAAAGCCATACACTAGAACCAAAAATTACGACTTTATCTTATACAGAGCCAAAGTTATGACCGTTTAAAGAATTGCTTAATTTTTCCCATAAGCGCCATTGTAATTTTTTCGATTTTTGCGAATAAATACGTTAAATATTAATTTCAATTTTTTTACTTTTTAAAAGGCACATTCGCGCGTAAGACCGCGTCGTTTGAGCCATCGCGCGGTTTGACCTGTAGGTGAGTTTCTAAAAAAAATATATAGCTAGAAAAATTTTTGCGTATATTTCACCCATTTGTCGGGAAGCCCCTCTTGGAGGAATTTGCATAAAATTTTGCGTGACGGGTCCCCTTGCCGACGTTATCAACCGCGCCAAATTTTTTCTCAATCAGATCAGGGGTTTTGATTATGTGGGGGGGTCGAATTTTTGGCTTTACCATAGGAAAGAAAAGTCGCCGTTAACACAGGGCTTGAACTACCGTTTAGCCTGTGATAAGTAAGTTAAACAGTGTCGATACGGTATCGTTAAAGTTACTATGACGTGCAGTTCTCCTGCTGGATAGTGTGTGCGTTAAGACGTAAGAAATGCTGCCAAAAGATGGCTTACGTACACGTGAACGATGGAATATGTATGGCAAGTAAACTCGTGCGCAGCAGGATACCTGTAGCGTAGAACGACGCGCTGATAAGGTGAGACGTGGTAAGCGAAGCGCGCACGTGCCGTCACCGCCTAGAAGGCGTTCTGCGCCCGGGTCCTACGACCGTATAGAAGACGCGCCGCGCCCGTCGACTTCTGGAAAACCCACTGACCTACGGAGTGCTTACGTCATAATCGAACCGTACTAAAAATAGACATTACGTCATATCTCGCGCCTACGGGCGTCCGCCGACTTACGGATAAGGCCTACAGGCGCGTCGGGCCAGGCCAACCAAATT
>Ga0056128_1010157_pt1 | contig 11750 bp, 9 predicted proteins | sample WorMetLIZISLAND2_FD_71113 | JGI IMG/M metagenome (GOLD analysis project Ga0056128, IMG submission 71113) | Marine gutless worms symbiont microbial communities from Max Planck institute for Marine Microbiology, Germany - Olavius geniculatus... ... | reverse complement strand
GCAAGTGGTGGCGAGATGTCTTTCAGCTCTTTGACAAGGTCATTGGATACCTTCTGGTGAAGCTGTGCCATGTAGAGTTCGCTGCAGTACGTTGTCCATCGTTGTATTATGTCAGTTGTATTCACGAGCAGCTTTCCATTACGATGTGTCGTCTGTTCTTATTCTTACTATCACTAATATCGTCAACCACTCTCTTAGCTCTGGTAATTTTCATTCCACTCTACAGGAATCTGTTGTATCTCTTTTAATTAAAAAAAACCTACTTTAAACACTGAAGCCCTATCTCCAATCTGTCTCTCATCTCTAAAATAACTGAACGTGTTGTAAAATCTCGATTAACCACCCACCTATCATCTAATAATCTTCTTAATCCACACCAGTCTGCCTACTCTCAACATCATTCGACTGAAACTGCTCTTCTGTACATTCACGATCATCTCGTCAATGCCATCGGTTCACGACAAGTATCATGTCTCTGTCTTCTTGACCTGTCTGCTGCCTTTGACATTATAGATCACAACATTCTACTCTCTCGTCTATCATCCTGATTTGGCATTCACGCACTGTCCTAAACTGGTACAAATCATACTTGTCATCTCGCTCTTTCCGTGTTTGCTGCTCTGGCAGTCTGTCTTTTCCACATGATTCTCTCTATGGTGTACCTCAAGGCTCTGTTCTTGGTCCTTTACTATTCATCCTGTATACCACTTCTCTCAGCACTCTCATTTCATCTCAGTCCTTAAATTACCACTTCTATCCAGACGACACTGAAATCTTCCTATCTTTCTGCCCACCTGATTTCCATTCTAATCTAACTCACCTTTAGAATGTCTTGCGACATATCTCCTGGATGATTGCTAACCATTGACTCTCAATTCCTCCAAGAATGAATTTCTTTTCATCGGGCTTAAACAACAACTTGCTACTAAAATAAGTAACTCTTCTCTCAACACTACTTATTTTGCTCGTAATCTTGGCTTCATATTTGACGAACATCTCACTTTCTTGGATTAAATATCTGCACTGTTTAAATTTTGCTTTTCTCACATTCGTCAGCTTCATTGCGTCCGTCCTTTTCTTGATTCTAAAACAGCCGGCCTCATTGCAACTTCCATCGTTCACTCCAAACTTGACTACTGTAACTCTCTATACTATAATCTTCCTAAGTCTCAATTAAATCTTCTTCAACACATCTAAAACTCTTTTGCCCGTGCTGTCGTCAGAGCTGGTAAATTTAGTCATACGACTCCTATTCTTTAATTTCTTCATTGGCTCAAAATAAATGAACATATTGAATATAAAATTTTCTCTTTTACCTTTAAACTTCTTTACACCACTCAACCTTTTTACCTGTACAACTTAATCTTTCTCCAGACACCACGTAACATTCGATCCTCTTTTGTCGTCATTCTTACTCGTCCACCTACTCATTCCTCCTTAAAAAATTACCAGTTGTTCCTTTCGCTATGCATCGCCTTATTCTGGAATCAACTCCCTCACTCACTTCGTCAGCCAGTCTTGATCTGCCTCTTCCTGACTCGCCATACTTCCATGATCATCTCACCTCATCAGTGTCACCATCACCACTTTTGTCATCAATCACCCCGTCATTCTTTCATTCCAATCCCAAGACTTTTTTTCTCAAATCCTATCCTCCATAGACTGACATCTGGTACCCTCTCGGACTGACTCCAGGGCTATTTTGACCTGCTCACGGTTTTTATTTTTTCTCATTTCAGTTTTTTTAGAGTTTTAGTTTTTATTATTATTATTTTTTATTTCTTACCTTTTCAGTTTTTTTATTTTGGTTTTTTTTATTTTAATTATTTTTCATTTTTCGGACTTTTTAAATTTTACATTTAGCAGTATTTTTATTCTCAGTATCTCTCATTTCATTTAAAAAAACATTTAAGTTATTTTTAGTTTATGTGCTAGATTAAACCGACAGTTTGTCTGTCATTTTTTGAGTGCAAATTCTCTATTGTATTGTACTGTATTGTATTGTATTGTTTGTCTGTTTGCATTCGCATATAGGCGGTACGATCGGCCCGCCCTAGGGAAAGCTGGGCTTTTTGTATAATGTAACATAGTAGGCCGGTCCTTCGTCGTTAGTTGTCGATTGTGCGGCATGCTGTGTCGTATGCTTCGATATCACAGTCGGAGTCATGTGAAGGCGGCACTGCATGCATGCAGCGCTTGACGCGTATCTCGATATCATCCAGATCTGGAAGTCGTTTGAGGCGCCTCGCTTCGGTCCAGATCTTGCTGCTCCGCCGGTTTGGTGCCTTGGCGCTGATCAAGTCGTATAGCAAATCGATATTACACGCAAACACGCCCTTCTTCGGCGTCGTCGACCGTCCATGGCCACTACCGACATCGATCGAACCAACACCGGACAAAATTCCCCCTGGAAGCTTCCACCCCTCCCTGATACGGACGGACACCAAAAACCACCGTTATGTCATGACGACGGCAACGTGCTTCGTAACCGTTGAGTGTCATGATTTAAAAATTACCGCGTAAAACGTTTTTCTCAGTTTTTATTTATTTTCTGCGTGCTTGAGTTAAAACTGAGTCATTTATTAGCAACAATGGTTTTTCCTATGGGAAATTTGCGTAGAATAGACCTAAAAGAACGGGATTCGGTTTAGGGGAGATTTTTTAGCGGGATTATGTCCAGGGAGGATTTTGGCGTTTGCTCATCGAGCAACTCCGCCCCAGTGCAGGAGTGCTGAAGCGCCGGACGCTCTGCAGACGGCTACACCGCGAGGCAGCGGATGTGAGGGCGCTAGTCAACGACGTCGGTTGTCCAGACGTCGTAGTGTGTGGCCGTCGATTGGGGTCTCGACGGGGCAATTGTGCTGGCTGGCTGGCAGTCGTAGTGGCTTCGTTCAAGTTCGTTGGCGAGCCGCTGCTATTCGGTAAAAATGCGCAGTCGTCGCTGTGCAAACGTCGTTTCCGTAGCGACACCATGCACGTTATGTTATATCCGCACGTCCGTCTTGCACTACTTTACGGTGCAGTTGATCAGATCAGATCGCAGTCGCGGTTTTTACTACAAGGCCTTTTGCTGTATTAACAAGGCATCAGCTAACCAGTTCCTGTTCACCGATGATAACAAAAATAGCGAAAACTGCAACGGTTAGAAAATATCTGCTAGCGACTGTCCATAGACGGTGCAAGGGCACCGCGGCTTTTTAGCGGGAAATGGTAAAACATTATTTGCTGTTTTCCCCATTGAAACTTCAACAGCTAAGCATTATTGTGATTTAAAAGTTAACGATGTCGTTAAATTTACCCACCTCACTAACAACTGTCTTTACCGTGTAATTTGTCTGCGTCGGCGTGCCGTCAGTGTTGTTTAACGTAATGCTGTCTGTCGGAGTGTCCATTTGTAGAGCCGGCTGTCACAATTGACGTTTGATACTAGGCCTACCGGGAAGTCCGTGTCCTAAACTTGCAATTAAAATTTGAGTACTAGTATTAAATTGAATTGGTGAATTTGTTTTATGTTCTTTAATTCACAATTTAATGTTTTTAACATCTTACGGAGTGAGCTGTAAGACATATGATGAGCCAAATGGATGGATTGCTGCTGCTGCTGCTGCTGCGGCACACGATGGTGATGATGACCGCTAGTTCAGTTCCAGTAGTTCGGGGTGGCTACTGGCTTGATTGGCCGCTGGGGACGTGCGGTCGGCCAGTCAGTCGCCGGGCGAGGTGGGAGAAAAGGAAGGTAGGGTTGCGGGCGGCGCGAGCGGCGCAGTCAATTTGTTTCGTCCGCACGCTACATTAGATCTTCATGTTACGTTTCATTATCGACCCGCTGCTGCTCAGTTGCCGTCGGCGATGTGTTACTACCATGACCGTCGTCCTGAGTTGCAGCGCTGCTAGACTCCAAACCGACTTTTAGGCGCAATCTCTTTTGCAAAGTTTTGTGCAGTTTTTTCTTCAAAAATTAAGACCATTGTGTAGGCTAACTATGAATATGAATACCAATATTTGTCTTCTGGTGTGGATTAAATATTGATGCGGCGGTAAACGTTATACAAGTGATAGGCAAGACACGTTATATTATTGTTGCAACGCGTATTTACAACTCATGTATGCAGTGTACTACACCTTGCTATAGAATTCTTAAACATGCTGATCTAAGTTTAACGGTCGATATGTTGAATTTGGCTTACCAATATAGTATCCATCTCACCGGAGTATAGATTCTAGCTATGACTATATACTATTGAGCTTTGTAGGCCTACGCTTCACACACTCCCGCAGATTGGAGACGAAGTCCTGGCCGTCCCAGACAGTCGTGACTTAGAATAGTGGAGACAGACCTGCGCCCACTGAATCATGGCTTGGCGACGGCACAGCGACGCGCGCAGGACAGAGCGGCATGGCGGCGACTCGTGACAACGGCGACGGCGACGACAAGCTCCTGAAAGAAGAAGAATAAAATAGCTGCTCCATTAAGTATGACCGTACAGTTATTCCTCTCTCCTTGTTTCACATGTGCTTGATGTTTGGACTAAAATAAATGAGCACACATTTCGTAACGGTAATGGTACTTGCTTTTAGCGTGTATACTGCATATATCCACGGATATATTGCTCTGGTAGTCCCATGTCATATCGTCATATATCAGACGGTCGTTTGTTGTGTATCAATCTGAACGCCGCTTGATGCTGCAGCCGTCGCGCAGTTATCCGCATCAGCAATATGCGGAAAAATTGTGGATGGTGCATCGAGTCATAACAACAGTGCGGCACAGTGGTGTATGAGTATGGTATTTAACCGACGCCTGTCTGTCTGTCTGTCTGTCGCGGTAAATACAACCGTGACGTATTTATTGCGTCGGTCGGTCGCTGGTTCAATTCAGTCCGACACATCGCCGACCCGACCGCGTGCCCGCTGCTGGGAATAACAGCCCGACGAGCGATTTAGCAATTTGCGAGGATGCATCGTGACCGGACCAAACCGCGCACATATGAAACAACGAACCGCTGGAAATGCAGCACGTAAAATGATAATGCATAATAAAATCGCACTGTAACCTAAATACTAAAAAAAAAATTGTGTCGATCCAGTGCTAAAAATCGACACACCGGCTACGTTTACACTAACTTTGTTTTTCTTGTTTGCGCTTTTTTGCTTACGACTGAGGAATCCATACGGGCGGAGAGACAGAACGGACGGACGAGCGAAACCGGTAGTTTGGCCTAGCTGTTAAAACGGCCGCACAATTATAAAGAAAGCAGCAAAAATGTTCTCCACTATGCGCTAAAGAGTTCGTATGTCGCTTTTTGTCGTATGCTTTTGAGAGCTGTTTAGTTGCACGAGATGCGTATCTCGTTTACACGAACAAACTGGCTCGTCAAGCCAGCTTGGCGTAACTATAAGTGTAACGAGGTAGTAGCCTACCGTGCAGGCACAAATGACTTTTAGCTGTGTATAACTATGCCGCCAGCTTTGAGGTTTTTGTACACTATCGGACAAGAACAAGCAATTTGAGCAAAGCTCATGAGACGCGCGACAGCCTTAGCAGTTGCTGTTCGCAGGCTGTCCAGGTCTATCTCCAGCCATGTCGGCGCAATTCACTTAGGCCCCTATATATGAAATGTGCACCAGAGCCGAAAATAGCAAAAAAACACTAAAACCCCTTATTTTGGGAGTTCAAGGTCATTTAAGGTCATCGACGTTGACATCGTTCAAAAGCTCGTCACCAGTGCTTGTTATGATAAGCAGTATGTCTGCGTTCATCTGCAACTGTGTTCACGCTAAAGCGGTAAAATAACCACTTTTTAAGGAAGTAGCCATCTTTGACGCCCGACTGCCCAGGCTTTCTTGAACCTAGAAGGTCGAGACTTGGACAGCTAAAATCAACGTTCAATGCTAAAAATTTCACACGCAGGTCGTTTTAGTCTATCTCCAACCATTTCGTGCAATTCACGGTTGAAATGTGCGCTGTACTCAAAAATTCCAAAAAAAATACCAAAACTTCTTTTTTGAGGGTTCAAGGTCGTTCAAGGTCATCGACGTTAACAAGTCTAAAAAGCACGTCACTAGTGCTTGTTATGATATGCAGCAAGTCTGTATTGCAACCATTTTCACACTGTAAAAGCTAATAATGGCACAATAACATCTTTTTAGGGGGTGTCCCATTTTGATGCCCTCGTCACCCAGAGGCACAAAATTTTGTCGCTAAAAACTAGAGTCCTTGGGCAGCCCGCAGTGAAGATTTTGTGATCCTAGCTTACACGAGTGTGACGGACAGACAGACAGACAGACACCTAGACAATGGCTAAGACGCGCGAAACATTACATGCTGTCGCTCGTAAAAAGAACAAAAAATGAAATGCAAAGCACCAAAATACACACAGAGCAGTTATACCCGGTTTATTGTGTAGTTTTAATCGATTAATCAGTTTATTTGTTTCAAATTATTGAGTATATATTGTTTGTCCAGGTCTGTCCGGGTTCTGACGGGCTGAGCGATGCCGGAATGACGTCTCCAATAACAATGGCGCTGATCTTTCTCGTCGCACGCTGAACGCGGAGTAGAGCGTTCACATCACTAGGTGAACGAGTTGAGTCGCAGGCGAATGTTCCACGGCGAGTCATGACAACACCTGTGATGACTTTGACGCCCAGGTCCACGCAGTGCCCTGTGACGTCACTGCACGGCAGGAGGCGACGTCGACGACAGGTGCTGGTCGCAGTGGCGCTGCTGCTGCTGCTGCGTGCTGACCCCGGCCTAGCTCTACCACGCGCTAGGTCGTCTTCCGACGACACGGGCGGCCGAGGAGACGAAGTGATCACCGACACTCAGTCGGGTCGAGTGCGAGGCATCCGTCACCGTGCTCCGTACCTGCGCCGACCTGTCGACGCTTACCTCGGCATCCCGTTCGCCAAACCTCCTCTCAACTCGCTGCGCTTCCGCCACCCGCAACCGATCGAGAAATGGCGCAACATCTACAACGCCACGCGACTACCCAACTCCTGCTACCAGCTGCACGACACCGTCTTCGGCACCGACTTCTATGTAATTCAGTCGACTGTCTACCATGAACACTTTGCAGTAACAGAATTATAAAACGGTTTTTTATCGACAAGACCTAGTGCTAACCTCATATTCAGCACATCAGAAATACCATTATAGTTATTTCTATTTTTATTACACAGACAGTAAATAAGCCGCGGTAGTACGTTAGCTATAAGAACAAAATGAGAAATTGCAGAAAAAGCCAATATTTCGAGCATTATAAAAATGAAAATAATAAATTGCATAGTTTTCGGTATAAATCAATAAAAAATAAAATTGTTTTTGTCTCAATCTTAGTGACAGACGAAGGAAGGCAGGGTAAAAAAATTGCAAAAAAGCAGCGTAAAGAAAAGTTGAATCAAATCCTGAACTTTTTACAACACTCTGCCGCAGCTAGGCCAGGTCTGGCAGGTCAGCGCTAACACAGCGCTTTGGATTCACAATTACAGTGACAATAGCGTTATACTAAATTGTTTTTGTTTTTTGTTTTTGACATTACGAATGTATATCAAGTGCAAAAGAAGTCGATAGTGTGGGGCGGCGTGCTGTGCAGGGTTCAAACATGTGGAACCCGCCGGGCAAGGTGAGCGAGGATTGTCTCTACTTGAACGTCTGGGTGCCGTATCGCACGCGTCGGTCTCCGGTTATGGTCTGGATCTACGGCGGCGGTTTCTACAGCGGCACGACGACACTCAATCTGTACGACGGCAAGATTTTGGCCGATCACAACAACATTATCGTCGTGTCGATAGGCTACCGGGTCGGCGCGTTCGGCTTCCTTAGCCTCGATGACCCGACCGCTCCCGGCAACGCCGGCATGTTCGATCAGGTGATCACTGATCAAATGCCAAATTCACTTCAGAATAGCTATATACGCTTTCGGATAAAACACTGGAAAAACTGGCTACGTTCATAAACTATAAGTTACCACTTTAAAACCCGTCCGCTCTTCCCCTTGCAAGACCACATCTTGGCTAAACCTGCAGTATAAGTCCTCGCGCTTTCCGTTACGCTTTCGGTTAACCTGGAACGCTATGGTTTTGCTTTCAAATGCCGGCTGAAAAAAACAAAACGTTTTAACTTTGTAGTTGTTTTTGATCCTCATCGCGTGCCACTTAATTAATGCGGGCGCCTTTGATTCTGCTACTTCGACAGACATTTTGTGAACGTTACAGATATCGTATGTATGTAGTAAGCTTACTATACGCGTGCGTAAAAATGAAAAAAGTACAGGTGGCGTATAGCACTTAATAGGAAACTAATCACAAAGCTACGGAGCATCACCTGCCATATGGGATCACGCAGTCTTAGCTGCCAGTCGACACAGGTGAACCCAGCCCAGCCAGACAGGCCGGTAGGCCTACTCAATTTGCCTACTCGGAGGGATGGAAGGCTGAGTTGACCTTGGAGTAATTGCCTCGTTATACCTAGATGATTTACCTGCTTGCTGAAAGTCACCTGTTCAAGTAGTAACCACGGCCTCTTGATCCGACACCTTACCGATAGATCACCAAGTCATAATATGTGTGCATGGGCGTAGGTGATGGGTCTGGAGTGGGTGCAGCAGAACATCCGGTACTTCGGCGGTGATCCTAACAGCGTGACTTTGTTCGGTGAAAGCGCGGGGTCAGTGAGCGTTAGTCTTCACCTGTTGTCACCACTCAGTCACGGCAAGTTCCACCGGGCCATATTGCAGAGCGGCAGCGCCAACATGCCCTGGGCCACGCTGTCCCAGGTAACAACGAGTTCACGAACAAGCCTAAATAATATATGATATAGGAGACACCATTTATTACGCGCGAAAGCAGCTACTGCTTTCAGCGCGTCTTAGCCATCGCAATTCTGTCCGTCCGTCCGTCCGTCTGTCCGTCTGTCTGTCACACGAGTGGATTAGTCAAAAACGGTCTAAGCTAGGACGACCAAATCTTCACCGTTGGCTGCCTGGAAGACTCTAGTTTTAGGAACCGTAAAGCTTTTCCATAAATTCGAAGGGGGTCATCCCGAACGAGGGCGCTAAATCATAAATGAGAGGAGGGTGGAAAAAATTGCGATTTTTAGCCATTAAGTCGCTGTATCTCAACAACAGTGCGAGATAGGGCCTAGGTTACTATTAATCGCTAATAGGAAGTCGTACACTGGCTCTCGATTGCCACCGAATTCAATGACCTTGGATGACTTTGAACGCTAAAATATGGGGGGTTTATGGATTTTTTGGCCATTTTGGGCTGTGAGACACATTTCGAAAGCGAATTGCGCCGAAATCAATTGAGATAGACATGGACAAGCTGCGTATGAAATTTTCAGCTTTGTACGTAGATTTCGACGGTTCTCGATTTTCTAGGTTCAAGGAAATCTGCGCACGAAGGCATCAAAGAAAAAAGTCGCGACGAAACGGCTGGAGATAAACTGACAATTTGCAAACAGGAACTGCTATGGGCTTTCACGCATCTCGTGAGCATTAGCTTAAATATTTTGTTAATAAAATAGACGATAATAGACGATTAAATGGACGACTTGCAGCATACCTACCAAGATCCTGCGTGACCTAGTCCGTAGGGCTCTTGACCACGGCTACGGAAGTGCCAATCCTGCCTCTGTCTGGAATTTTTATTCCTTCTTTGTTGCTTCTTTCGCTTATTTTACCCTTTGCAACATTGCAGACATTTTGACTGTAACTGACACTTTCATTACGTTTTTCAAAATTAATTGCGATTTACGCCAGGTCTGGGTTAGGGTGAGGATTAGGATTAGGTTAGTGTTAGTGAGATTTAATAATTACAGTTACGTCGGTATTGTAGTTTAGAAGACGTTTAACTGCGTTGCTGACATATTCTGTTACGTTGATCTATGATGATGATGATGATGATGGATGAATAAACTTTAGCGTGGCGTTAAGTCCTAAGACTACAAGGACACGTAACAATAAGCCTAAACAGTGAAGTCACGTAATAGTAGTCAGTGCATTGAGACGTTCTCTGTGGCACGGGATGGGTGTGTGTCTGCCACACGCAGGACGAGGCGAAGCGCCGGTCGTTGGAGCTGGCGTCTATCCTCGGCTGTCAGAAGACCGACGACATGACACTGGTCGCCGACTGTCTGCGCCGGTTCACTCCTCAGCGACTTGCGGACGAACAGTTCGTCGCTCGAGGTCCGCTCCAGTTCCCGTTCCTGCCGGTCGTCGACGGAACGTTCCTTCCCGACGCGCCGGTCAAACTGCTGAGCCGCGGCGCGTTCAAACGCTGTCCGCTGCTGACCGGCTTCAACGTGAACGAGGGTTCGTACTTCATCATCTATGAGCTGCCCGAGTACATGAACCTCACCCACATGACGATGACGCGTCATCAGTTCCAGCGAGCAGTCGACGAACTGTTCTACTACTTTCCACAGTACCCGCGAGAGATCAACCCCTTCGCACTGGACGCGCTGCGCTACCAGTACACGCACTGGCAGGACGTCAACGACATACGAGAGAACATTCGCATGCTGGAAGCGGCCCTCGGAGAGAGCCAGTTCATCTGCCCCGGCAGCCAGTGGGCACTGGCATACGCCGAAGCCGGAGAGAAAGTCTACAGTTACTATTTCACTCAGGTTTGCATGTGAAGTTCTTTCTATTGTAGCGCGTATAAATGTAGACACGTTAATAGCTTAGAGCAAACATTGTTTGGGATCATAGAAATGAATAAATACAGGTCTGTGCATATCTGCAACCGTTTTTACGCTAGAGAAGCCTTTTGTGACGACATTTCGCGCAACTGCGTAAAAGGCTTCTCATCGAACTAGGGCGTCAAAGAGGGGTATTCCCTGCAAAAGTGATTATTTTAATGCTATTGACTCGTTTAGCATGAAAACGGTTGCAGATAGACACAAACTTGCTGCTCATCATAGCAAGCACTGGTGACAGGCTTTCCTGGGGTATTAACACCGATGACCTTAAGCGACCTTAAACCTCCCCCAAAAGTGTCTTTAGTGAATTTTTCAAGATTATGGGCATCAGCACACATCCTCAGACTGAATTGCGCCGAAACGGCTGAAGATAGACCAAGACAACTTGCATATGTAATTTGCAGCACCAAACGCGAATTTTAGCAGTCCAAGTCCCGCCCCTTTAGTTCAAGGAGGCCTGCGCATATGAGCATCAAATAGAGGTACCCCTCTAAAAATTGGTTATTTTACCGATGGTGGCTCGACTAGCGTGAACGCATGCTGTTGCAGATAGGCACAGACAAGCACTGGTGACAAGCTTTCTGGTGGTATTAACATGGATGACTTTGAATGAAATCCCCAAAATATGGAGTTTTAGTGTTATTTTTTGCGATTTTCAGCTGCGGCGCACACAACAAGGATGAATTGAGACGAAATGGATGGAGGTAATAAACTAAGACATTTTGCAAGCAGGAACTGCTAAGGTTGTCGCGCGTCTCATGAGCTTTGCTCAAATTACTTGTTAATTCTATGACGCGGACAGGCAGACATGCTACCTAGCAAAGATCAGACAGAAGCGGCCGAGCCGGGACATTAAAGACCGCGTAATGACGGGCAGAAAACGTCACACAATCGTGCGAACAGTCAGAGAGTCAGGCAGCGTTTGAAACAAGAAATTTGAGCAAAGCTCACGAGACGCGCGAAAGCCTATAGTAGCATTTCCAGTTCAGTAGTTATAGTTTCGAAAATCGCATATCATTTGGACTCGGCCCATCGGGACCATAAT
>Ga0056128_1010155_pt1 | contig 11752 bp, 8 predicted proteins | sample WorMetLIZISLAND2_FD_71113 | JGI IMG/M metagenome (GOLD analysis project Ga0056128, IMG submission 71113) | Marine gutless worms symbiont microbial communities from Max Planck institute for Marine Microbiology, Germany - Olavius geniculatus... ... | reverse complement strand
TACGGAGGCCTCAAATTTGGCTACTCCTTCAAAATGCATTATTTTTTGTTGCATGCTGTACACGATTGTCCAGTTGGCAGAACCGCTGCTATCGCAAGTCACGTGAGCTTTGCTCAAATTCTTTGTTGCGCTAGACAAGCCAATGGCGAAAAATACACTTTTAGAGAAATACCCCTCTTTGACACCTTCGAGCGCAGGGTTCGTTGAACGTAAGGGGTCGTGACTTAAACTGCTAAAATTTGTAGAAATTTGCTGAAAATTTCATACGCAAGTTGTCTTTCTATCCCCAGCCATTACGGCGCAATTCACTGTTAAAATGTGTGCGCAACTCGAAATCGCAAAAAATTCACGAAAACCCCCTATTTTTGAGGTTCAAGTTCATTCAAGGTCATTGATGTTGACATTCATAAAAAAGCTCGTCGTCAATGCTTGTTATGATTAACAGCATGTCTGTGCCTTTCTGCAACTATTTTCACGCCAGTCAAACCAATAGCGGTAAAATATAGTCTTTTCAGGCGGTGTTTATTTTTCTCCCTTTCGTTCGTCCGGACCCCTTTCATTCAGCGGCATGAAATTTTGTCACAAAATAATAGAGACGCTAAGCTATCATATGGTAAAAACCCGAAATCTCTATCTCACCTGTGCTTGAATTAGTACCGGGACGTGACAGATAGACAGAATTGCCGTAGCTAATACGCGCTACGCTGCTCTCGCGCGTAAAAATTGAGTAAGCCTATTGAACTGAAGTGAGTTCCAGAGATGTGATAAATCCCGTAACGTGCACTGTATGTAATGATATCCAATAAAGATCGCGGAATGCTTTATTTTCTTTTATCAACATTGCCACTTTAATTTTGACCATGATTCATTCTGCATTGAGTGGGTGACACTACGACGCTATTCGTGTCTGTCAAGAGCGGCCACCTCTTCCCAAGCGAACCCCATCTTTTGTAGGTTTTTGTTGACAGTGCTGCTGCTGTTCGTTCCTGGTCGACTGCCATAATCAATCATAAATAGATGTTATAAAACACAAAGTTGGCCTAATTCAAGTCGACCATGCAGACAGCACTCGTGTCGATAGAATCACATGACACTACGAAGTCGTGGAAATTGAAGCATGCGGTCTGTTAGCGTACAGAAGCAGCAGTCGCCGACGACGTCTAATTGTGTAATTAGCGCATTAGCCAGCTCGTCTGTCGCGCTGCTACTGCTATTACAGCAGTCACCAAGGAGACTGCAGGATAAATAGTTAGCAAATAGCATCTTAGCCGTCCTCTTACAATGTCACCAAAAGCAGTCTCTGGCAGTTTGCCGATTATAGCAGTGCAGTACGTAAAATACGAGGTGGGTCCACAAAAAGTGTGCCACGAATTGTCATAACTTGATAATTTTAATCGTTTTTTAATTTTTTTACCGAGACAGTTGCCTAAATCTGCAACGAGTTATAATTACAGATGCCATCACATCTTCAAAGCTAAAACACAGCTTTACTGTTTTGTGAAATATCAGTATTCATATAAAAGGTAACATTATTTTTTGGTGCAGAACAGCCTTTGGGGTGTGAAGGAATCTTTAGTTATTATTACTGTCCGCGTTAGCGACGACAATATTGTTTTCAGCAACGTCTCTAAGTATTTTTATTTGTTTTTCCTGTTAGTTTCTCGGTTTCCACAATAACTCATGAACCGCTGCACTTAACTTAGTAAAATTTTACATGAACATGTATCCCGATAATCGCAAGAATCCTATTGAATTTCAAGGTCGTAGGCCAAAAGTCAAGGTCACAGGACCGGCTTTTGGATAAGTTACCACTGCGAGATAGGACTATTCTACTAATAGCTGCTGCTGCTAGGCAGAGACTAGGCTTAAGCCTATAGCTATTAACCGACGGTGACGTCATTGCTATAAATATCGTAGCATGCCACGTCGGCTACCGCGGACAGATTTAGCCTTACGCAAGGCTTGACAGACTAGTTATCGAACGCGCCAGCCTTAACCCCAGCCAAGAAGACCGGTACTCTATTTACCTGCCCCGGAGGGATAAAAGGCCCAGTTAACCTTGGTGTGACTTTGACAGTCGTGTCGTTGTGTTGCTTCAGTTACAGTTATCTGTGGGAAGTGTATATTAGCGACTGACTGGCTGACGAGTCTCAGAGAGCGAAGTGTTTCTTTGTGACCTCACGCACGCACGCATGCACGCACAGACACACACAAGATGGCGGCCGGGCGGGCGGCTGATATTGCAGTCGAGTCGGTCCACTCGCCAGTGGCGACTCATTCGACGCCGTTATCGTCGTCGTCGTCGTCGTCGTCGGCCTCTGCGATCAATCAGTTCCGGGGCCTCCTCCCTACCGTACGCTTCTTTGTCCGACCGAAAGACCGACCGTCCGACCGACCGACCGACCGGCCCGGGCACCTGCCCGCCCGTCCCTGTCCCGTCTCTCCCCTTCGTCGCCACGGCGCCGGCCACTCTCATCCTCGCAGCGTCAGCGACGACTCGACTCGGCGGCCACAATTAATATCTGATGCTCTGGCAGGCAAACGGACGGACGGACGGACGCGCTCGTCTCCTCGGCTGGCTCCTAGGAACAAGCTGCCGGTGGTCGGAGCGAGTAGCGTCAATATGCTGCTGGGTGCCGCAGAGCGCCCGCTCTGCGAGGCAATCAATATCGTCAAGGCTGTCTCATCGCATTGCCACCAAGCACTCAGCGTGCCGCCACTACTCGTCGTTCAACTTGCACGCACATCACTGCGCCCGCTCGCTCGCCCGCAACAAGTCCCCTAGCAGCATGCGTCAGTCGGCTCGCTGCTCTGCTGTTGTCACGCTTTCGCCATATCCAATCATCACTTACAGCTCAGCGATGCCATCCACGCGGTAATTCTGCCGGCGACGCCGCCACGTGGATGACCTGATAAACGGACTTAACAATCGCATCTGTAATTTTCATCATTTCCCTCAGAGACCGCATTAAGCGCTGTAGCCTGCAGTGCACCGTCTTTCCGTCTGTCCGTTCTTCAGTTCTTCAGTTCTTCAGCTTCCCTATCGTTTCAGCTTGGCGTTTAGCTGAAGTAGCCTATAGTAAATTTGTGATTCCGATCGAGAGCGCCAAAATGAGAAAGAGGTAGAAAAATTTGCAAGCGGGCGGGACGTTAAACCCTAGTCACTCCCTCGCCGTATCTCACAAACAGTACGAGACAGGACCGCCGACCAAAGTTGTTATTGATTTCTGACAGGAAGTCAAATATGTGCTCTCGACTGGTACCAAAGTCAATGACCCTGGGATTGAATGACCTTGAACGACCATGCCTCATCCTATCGTATTGCACAATGCGACTTTCAGAGAAACAAGAGAAAGCCATACTATCACCGACAGAAATTTGATTCTGCTTTCAATTATTATAAGGTTCATGCGGATATTCGTGAGAATTTCGCGGAAAAGGGGGAGTCAAAACGACAGCAAAGTGGTCAAAAGACGGCGATTTTTGGTACCCTCGGTCGCCATATCTTTAGCATTTTTAGAGATAAGACCAATATTATTATACAGTAACACAAAATGTTTTGTCGGCTTTCCATGACGTCAAAAATTGATCTGAAATGATCTTGAGATGCCATTTTATGCTAAAATCTGTTTTCTGTGCTGGTTTGACTGGATTATTGTGCCTATAGGTTTCGGAGACAACCATGTGAAAACGATATAAACCTTGGCCAAAGTCTCACAACATTTTGACATGTCGGCTGGCTGGTGTCCAAAAAGTTCATAAGTAATCGAAGAAGTGAAGTTTGGGCTTTAACATCCAGCGCATTAACTGTCCGCAGTGACCAGTACTGCTCGGATGCAGTTCCGATAAACGGCGCCAACATTGCCTGCAACTCGCTGTTTTCTTTTATGTCCATGGCAGCGACCGCGAACGGTGAAATTATCGCTTGTCTATAAATACTGCACTCGAACTTTAGATTCTGGGCCCGACAGACAAAAATAAGCTATAATTAACATGTAGTTATTTATACGGCTGTTATATTAATCAGCGATGACATTGTTGCACTGACATGTTACGAGAACAAAACAGTGCGTCGTAACTAAAGGCCTATAAATGATTATAGCACCAGGCGACGGAAGCATCCCACCAGACCTATTAATAGCTGTTGATGCGACGCAACGTCATATTGACGAGTCCACGCAGCGGTGTGTTGTCCGCATGATCTCAGGGATTTCTAGGCTAATGTATATTTAGACAAACTCGTGCGTGTTGATGCACGCACGACCCACGGCCTTCGTCTGCCTGCCAGCAAGCCATCTATCGAGCGAGGCTCGACTTGACCGGTAGAAAACTGACCAGGAATTAGAAACCAAACACTACTAACGTGGCCCGTGGCCCGAGGCAGCGGTAATAAACCATCAGTAAGATGTGCACAGCGCCGCTGGGCTGAGCGGAAATAATGTCGACAGCGGCGGCGCCGACCAGATAGTCTATTATACAGTAATCTCATTGACGCCGGGCGACCCGACCGTCGTCGCTGCTGCTGCTGCTGCTGTCGTTGGTAACGCTGAATCCAAGATGCTCGCTCACCCAGACGCTGCGTGATGTGCTTTATCTTATAGCCGCCCAGCGATTCTACGCCTCAGATACGGTTGCCAATTTCTCCGCACCGCAATGTTTTTTCCTCTTTTTACGAGAAAAACAAATATAACGCCATGCGCAGTAAAACTAAAATGTGTTGCTTTGCTTTCGGACAAACCAGGCTGGAACGTCAGTTAACGCATGGATATAATTAATAATTGTCAGTAAGTAGACGATGAGAAAAAGTAAAATAAAAGCACGCGAACACTGTATGCTATACCGTAAAGCAGTGTCATACTGGTTACAGTGCCAGTGATGGGGTGTTTACACGATCCAGCAAACGTCCAGCAAACTTTTAGCAAATGTATTCAAAATACACATGCTAATGCTGGACGTTTGCTGGATCGTGTAAACACTATACAAGGTATACACATCCTTCAAAGAAGTCGACAATTCGTGCTTATAATAAATATTTTTAAAAACCAAAAAGGTACTTAAATACATACGTTATTTTCTACTACCTGAAAGGTGACTTATGCTTTATTGTCAGTCATGGTACCCAAGTTAATTTTTTGGTATTCAATTTTGTGATTGTTGTTAGTTAAATTTCACACCGTTGTGAACACAGTATAGTTTGGTATGTACCGAACGAGTCTGCGTTGGAATGACCGTGAAAACAGACTTTAAGAAAAAGCGAAAAATAGAAATAAAAACAAACGCGAAACGAACAATCTATACGTCGCGTGTTTCACACTTAGTCGATCGATGGTAAATCGACAATTAGCAGTTACGAAGCACTTGTGTGCGCGAGACAGAGAGCGGATGAAGGAAAGAGCCAAGAAGAGTACGAATAAATTGTTGTGCATTGTCAGCTGCCGGCGCGTGGACAATGACCGAACAGTGACGCCAGCTCGTTCGCTCGTCGGCAACTATGGATTAATCATAAAACGAGACGACAGTCAGCAAGCGGTGGAGCAGAATCGACAGCGACGCGGAGAGAGAGAGTAGGTGGGAGAGGGAAGATAGGGTGGCAATGGCAACGGAAGGACGGATGATATGCTGGGCGATGGCCGGTCTGTCGGTCGGCTGCTAGTCCCTGAGGCAGCAGCAGCAGCGCAGCAGATGAAGCAGCAATCAATGGACGTACTGCAGTAAACACGCGCTGATTGGCAGCAGTGCTGCTGCTACTGCTGCTGATACAAAAACGACACGACACTGTCACAAACAGCAAGCAGCCAGCCGTCTGCAGCTGCAGCAACCGCAGCAGTCATTATCACATTCACATCATCATCATCATCGTCATCGACCGACGACCACATAATGCAGTCAGTCACTCACTCAGTCTTTCATTCATTCTCTCCTCAGCAACTGTTAAACGCTGCAGCCTACGTCTTATGATGACATGTTGTGTTACGTTGCGTCTCCAGTGAACGTGTAAATATGGACCGGTGGGCGGTAATGGATGGCGCCGACTTCGTTTCGCTGACTGCAAGCGTAATTGCATGGCCACTTAATGACCGGAAGCGACAGCAGAAAAACTGATTTAATTAGCCTATAGACAGAGTCTTAGCATTTCCCAGCACTCCGATGCCGCTGATGTGCCTACCGCGTAAAATACCTGTAGGCTGTACCTAATCAATTCAGGTAATAGACTAACGTACGCGAGGCAGGGTCTTGCTGCGGTGTGAAAAAAATCTCTAGAGATCATGTTTACGACTTTACCATTTATTCGGCTTGGCACTACAAACAACGTTATCTTTGTATTTCGTTAGCAGCAATAATAAAGAAATACGTACACATTTTTATAAATAGCGCTGCACAATAAATGTTCGTGCACAACTGCAAAAGACCGTCGAATGCAAGTAATTTTAAATTTTCATTATAGTTTGTGGTTTAAGTCAAGACATACTTGTTAACGATATTCTTTCGTAGTTCGTTCATTCCATTTTTGTAGGCCTTCGATTGTTGTCCGTATCTATAGCATTTTTTGCTTAATGTGCGTGTTTTTTTTTCTTTTAAGTTTTTGCTTTTTTGCCCTTTTGTTGCTAATAAACACCGTACCCGGTGCCGGTAGGCCTAGTCCTGTACGCTGCTATGCTGTTTCATCCGGTTAATGTATTCCACCAAAATTTCCACTGTCTAAAGTTCTTGTTGTTTGCAAACTTGCGCAATTATAAAAAGTTGCAGCTCGTAATTGATTTCCGTGTGAGGCCGAGCGTTACTATTTCGGTCTTTACTTTCAACCTCCGGTATTTGCACCGCGTGTTGAAGGAAGAAAAAAACAGCGAACTCTGCTGCACGCGGGAAGAAGCCTTCTTGGAGCGTGTTTGATCGCGTGACTCGTTAGAGCTCGTAGCACAAATCCGTCGTTCTGCTTGTTACCTGTGTATCCGTCTCCCACCACTCCGCGACCGACCGGAAGGACAGACGAGCCGCGCACTGGCAGGCGGACGGACGGACGGACGGACCTCACTGTCGCTAGGTCGCAATAGGCGCATAATTAGAACAAGCAAGAAGCCTTGCAGCATCTCGGCGAGCGTTGGCGACTGACTCGTACGATCAACGGTCGCTATGGATTGAATTGCCGCGCTGACCGACCGACCGACCGCATGGTTTACTGGGCGGTCAGCCTCCCGGGAGTCTTGACAGCGAATTCGATATAGACGACGACGACGACGACAAACGATCGACGGACGAGTCGCAAGCAACCAACGATTATGATCAATACTCAGGGCAGCAGCGGCGGCGAGTCGGCCAAACAGCAATCATTATCTCACTCACTCGCTCGGTGGCGCTAGCATCGCTGATTCCCGGACCGCCGTTTTTACTACTAGCTCGGTCATCGGATGCAGATTTGATGAGGCTCTTGTCATCGCTGCTCGGTGTTAACTATCGTCGTTAGAGAGTGACTGCTTAGACTTGAAGACTGAGTTACTGACTTAGGCTACACGTCGATAGGCCTGTATTCGCTGTTGACACTCAAGAGCTGCCACTGATTGCCAGTCATGTTTTGGTCGTCCATGGTTTTGGTTAACTGAACCTACAAGTAATCTAAGTAAAGCTCACGTAACGCGCGACAGCGTCGGCGCTACTACTTGGGGAATAAGTGTACAACATGCAATAAAATAGCAATGCGTTTTGAAAGGGTACCTAAAATTTGACGACTCCGTATGGAGGACTGCTTAAACCTATAGTAGGTCGAAGCTCAGACGGTTAAAATGTGTTTTATGCTGTAAATTGTGTATGTAGATTATCTTGGTCTATCTCCAGTAATTTAGACACAATCCACTGTTAAAATATGCGTCGTGGCCTGAAATTGTGAACAAATCCCTGAAACCCGCTTTCTGGATTTCAAGCATTCGAGGTCATCAATGTAGGTACCCCCCGGAAAGCTCGTTAGTAGTGCTTGCTACTTGCTGCGACCGTTTTTACGCTTAATTAGTGATAGTAGCAAAAATCGCGCGTTTTGAAAGAATATCCAAATTTAAGGCCCCGTACTGTAGTCTCCTTGAACCTAGAGAGTCAAAACTTAAACTGCTAATATTTACGTTTAATGTTAAAAATTTTATATGCAAGTTGTCTTGGTTTATCTCCAGCCATTTCAGCGCAATTTACTCTTAAAATGTGCGCCGCAGCCCAGGATAGCAAAAATCACTAAAACTTGGTATTTTGGGAGTTCAAGGTCGTTTGAAATCGTTGATTTTGATGTCAATCTAAAGGACTTGACATTTTTTCTTGCTATAGTTTATTAAACCCATTATTCTGCATTTTTCTGTACTCAGTGGAGCGAGTCATCAAAAATGTGCTGCTCTATCGTCGCGGGCTTAACTTCGCACGTGAAAGGTTCAGATATACTGCACAAGACAATGTTCTTCCATAAAACCCATGAAAATTGGATTTAACAGTTTGGCGAGTTAACTTACGCATAGTGAAAAACCATTTTTTGTGTTTTTTTTTGTCCGGGATTCACCCTATATCTCGCCCATGCTCAGTCAGCTAATATGATGAATGATTTTCGGTGCAATACAACGATTATTAAGCACATACGCTAAGCAGCAAAAAGTAGCAGACCCGAAATTGGACAAAACGTGCATGAACGAGAATAGGCCTATCGTAATTTAATTGTTGATCGCTTTAGTGAAACAGATCACCGCAGTGCGCGGTGCACGGGTGGGTAGGCCTAAATAAGAATTGACTGTGAAGTGAAGTGCTCAACGAGGTGTACACGGCTGAGATGAATATCTTGCTGCCGATGGCGCGCGTAATCCAATAATCCATAAATGCAACAGAACCGGCGACGTGACGAGACAACCAAATGACTGTGTCTTCGTGTATCGAATGTTGCCTATCTAGCGCAATGGGACAAGCTGCCTCGGCGCTTGATGAATGAGTCTTTGCGGACGCGTCCGAATCAATGTAGGTGGAGTAGTTGGACATGTCTAGAGACACTGGTCGTTGGTCGCTCGGGCACACGACCCGGCGACGATTGCGTCGACAATAACCCATAGGCCTATACAACATTTGCTGCGTCACAGCGAACGACAGACCGCTCGCGCATTACATTGACTCGAAGGACTTCTGTGTATAATGTAGCCTACGTATGTACCTCGTATTCTAAGACAGTTGTCCTTAAATCGGCATTTTTATGCAAACTTACGCAAAATTATGAACCGATTTTAATGGTTCTTTTCGCTGTGTCTCAAAAAGCATTCCTGATATTTCCGATTGTGACTTGAAGAAAAATTAACAAATTTTAATAATTTTTCATACGAATATTTTGGACACAACTGGCTATCAAAGCGACCGTTTAATTTTCCATCTCCCCACAGTTTGCTTCTGCACTACCTGGGGAAAACAGAACCAGCAGAATATTGCATTTTTAGCCAAGACAGTTTTATTACTTAATCAAAATAGCACACAAGACATATCTTTATATCTGCCCCCTTGGCTGACAGTTTATCTAGTTGTCCATTTCTCCAGCTGTTTGCAGCAAAAATGTTCGGTCCATTATTGTGAGCAGATGCTTTCTCCATTCGTTGACGGCATTGTCGATAATGTTCTGCATTAGACTAATCCAAACTTGGTGTAGGCCTAGTCTGGACCAGTCGCTTCTTGAATTCACCAAGAAGCCTAAACGTCGTCTTGATGGCGAATTCTGGTGTACTTTATATTTTTGAGCGACGGCGGGGCCCTACCTCTCCCCCTTCTCGACGAACCAGGTAACCTAAGTACGATTAGCACAACTCGGTTACGCGGAATCGCGAATTTCCGGAAACGTGCGAGCACGCCGCGTTTCATTTGTTTCATTCGCAGTAGACAGTACGAATCCCTATAGGTCTACCTCGTCGCCATCCTGTGTATATTGAGTTAATTACAAATTTGCAGTAATTCGTAATACGTTATAGGCCTACGCTTAACTTAAACTGAAGAACTGCGAAATGTGTGCAGTTCGGTATCTTACATTCACCGTTGAATTCATCGGTGGTGTTTAGAAATGCTGTTATCTTTGCAATGCCAGACCGACGAAGGCATTAACAGACTGTTATGTTAGAGAAAAATTGTTTCTTCGGCGGGGCTGCTGTTGGACTTTGGCGTTCCTGTTTCCGAGTAGAAGACCAACAGTCGGAAAATCTAACGTGCCAAACTGATTGAAATGAATTGCACGGAAATGACGCACGAAGCGAGGATCAACAAGCCAGTGGCAGCACAGCATTGCCCGGATCCAAATCCGAGTAAACAGTCCATACCATCACCTCTAGAAGACAGCGTGCAGCTTCATTTTTGTCTGCTAATACAAACCCCTATGAATAAAATTGGCTAAATTGGAATGAACTAAATTGGAGTAAATGCTGAATCGGGGTTGCAACGAGGGAAGATCTATAGGCTAACTGTCTGTGTGATTACTATCGAAGTACCTTAACCTACGTGACCGCGATATCTCGAAACGCTACGGACATACAGACAGTGGGACCGACAGACAAGTTACGCATCGCACTGTCATATGCACAATATGGTAAAATAACGTTTAAATTTATGAACAGAAGTTTTCAGTTGCAATTAACGTTTTGACGTTAACGCAATAAATGCCACGGGTCTTATTAGACGACCTGGAGCTTCGAGTCGGCTCTGGAACACGATTGTTGTCGATCGGGAAAAGATCATCAGCATCGGAACAGCGGATGGACATAAAATGAATGCCGCTGGCGGTGACCCGATATCAGCATACTGACAGTGAGTCGCTGTCGGGCGGACGGACGGAAATCTTGGCGGTGTAACGCTGAGCCGTAATGGTAGCGAGCGAGCGAGCAAGCAAGCAAGCGAGAGCCGGGAGGACCAAATGAGAAGTCATCGTGGCGCGGTAGAAGCCTGCCCGGGGGACCGAGCGCCGGCCGGCGACAGCGTGCACTGGTCATTCATCACGCACGCTGCCTGTCGCGACGCAAGGAGGGATAGAAGGCTGAGTTGTGGTAGTTTAGTTGAAGCTATCTATCTGTGGGATAGTATGTCGCGACGCAAGTCAATTACTAGCGTCCGTTCGTCCGACGGTCCGTTCGTCCGTCCGTCTGGCTTCCCGGTCGGTCACTGTTTCACTCCGCTTGCTCGTCGCTCTTTATTTATATGCGGCCGCGACGGCCACTTTGCCGATGGAAGTCGACGGACGGACGGACGACGCTCGGTTGCCATGGACCGACCCGGCATATTATTGCATTACAGCGTGCCGCGCGGCCGTGCGGCCATCCGGGCATGTGACGAATGACGACAGATCGCCGGCCGGAACCGCTGGATTAACCTGTTGTCGTTCAGCTCAGTCACATCACCTCGACGGACATAGTTGCAGCAGCGGCAGCGGCATTAGGATAGTCGCGTCGCGTCGCGTCGCGCTGCCAGCCCTGCCCACTACTAAACCGTCATCATCATTCTTCCTCGCCAACGTAACACACGCTGTTGCTGCAATGCGCCGACCGGCGGCTTCTAATCCGCGAACTGTACGTGGCGCAAAATTGTTCCACCGGCTGGCGTAAGTGGCCGACCGGCCGGTGTCCCACCCGACAGCGGTTAAATACAAGTAATTTGAGCAAAGCTCATGAGACGCGCGAAAGCCTATAGCAGTTCCTGTTCGCAGGTAATCGTAGTCTATCTCCATCCATTTCGTCGCAATTCACTCTTTTGCAGCCAAGAATCGCCAAAAAAT
>Ga0056128_1010154_pt1 | contig 11752 bp, 7 predicted proteins | sample WorMetLIZISLAND2_FD_71113 | JGI IMG/M metagenome (GOLD analysis project Ga0056128, IMG submission 71113) | Marine gutless worms symbiont microbial communities from Max Planck institute for Marine Microbiology, Germany - Olavius geniculatus... ... | reverse complement strand
GCCCAACAGTCCAGGTGGCAGATGGACTTGTTGAGGTGGTCGATTCATTCGTCTATCTGGGCAGTATGATTGACTCCTCTGGTGGCAGCAGAGGCGAAATCCTTCGCCGGATAGGACTAGCGCGGACCTGCATGCAACAGCTGGAAAAAAGAATTTGGAAATCAAGCATCAGACTGGATACTAAGATCCGTCTCCATCAGACCTACATTGTGCCAGTCGTGTTGTATGGGTGTGAAACGTGGACCACTACGAAATACTTGTGCGCCCGTCTGGATGCGTTTGATGTGAGGGCATTACGCAAGATTCTGAGGATCCCATACACCCGCCACATAACCAATGATGAAGTCCGGTCCCGCTCGAATTGCCAGCCGCTCTCCAGCATAGTTACAAGCAGATGGCTCCGTTTCTTCAGTCACATCGCCCGCAGCTCTCCTGACGAAGATCACCATCGTGCCATTGCTGCCGCGATACGCAAGCCTCCTCCGAACTGGAGAAGGCCCGCAGGGAGACCCAGTCATACCTGGTTACGTTCGGTGGAGGCAGACCTGAGACCTCTGAACATTGGTCTTTCTTCAGCGTGGAGAAAAGCTTCTGGGCGGGCGGACTGGCGCCACGTCGTGGACACGGCTACGCTCTGGAAGAGTACGCCATAAGAAGAAGAAGAAAGAAGAACCACAACACTCACTCAACAAGTCAACAGTTACTGGTAAAAGTATAAATACACAGGTGAAAAAACTCTGTAATTTCACGGTCAAGGTTAGTATAAAAGTTACGGTTTATTACAGTGCTGGCAGCTAAAACACGTTTGACTTCCGTGAGATATTCTAGCGAGCTTTCAATGAATGGACCACGCCCACCGATGACAACACAATGAATCTAACACGTAGCTGTTAATTAGTGCTATCGTGTTACAGTACCAGTACCTTTAAATAAATAGTCGTATTCGTCATCTTTTCCTTTAGCGGTCATAGTTTATCACTACAGCTAAATCAGTAAATATTACAAATTTCTCGTCACGATACCCAAAACTTTGCAACTTCCGGTGAATATGGCGACAACACCCATTCACTCTGTTTATTAATGCGATTTTGGCAATATATGCAACAGCAGTTTAATTTTCAAAATTTTTAATAACAGCGCTTAAAACAATTTATTTTTGGGTTTTAATCCCACGAACATCGTAATAAGACATTTCGCACAGTAAAAATGGTTTTATAATATGTTATTGCCATGTCTTTGAGAGTATGTTGTTATGGAGCCAGTGTAAACAGCCTGAAGTTGCTAGAAGTGTTGAAGTTCTGTTCAGTTTTTATTGATGCTTGTATTTTGTTGTGTGTTGTTGTCAGCTTGTTTGAATAGTAATCAGACGAACGCCGTTATGATTGCAATTGTTTGATGCACTGAAAAAGGTAGTCAAATCCTCTGCATGCAAATTGCAGACTCAAACAACTGCAGCTGTGGTACTGCAGCTGAAGTCCATGCTACTGCTGCTGCGGCTGCTATTTCTGCTACAATCCAGTCATTAGTTAACAGTCGTTGTAATTGTTAGTTTAAGTTTTGCTCAGGTCTGTCGTTATTTTGTATGTTAACTTTAGCATGCAATGTCTCATTTCCTTAAAATTGATATAATAATAGCTCAGACACATCTTGATACTGTGCCCCTGCTGTTATCACGTATAGCCTATACTACTAATACTACTTCTACTGTCAGGATGGTTTTTGCTTAGAAGTTTTGTTTTTTGCAGTACATCGAGTTAAATTTGGTTTTCTGCAAAGTCTGACAAAAAGTAACAACTTTAACTGCAACTTGTCGACACCATGCAGGATGGTACATCAGCAGTTGTACTTATGTTGTATTTTTTCTCTTTAAGGGTAATTTTTGTTATAGTGTAATACCATTGTAAATGATGTTGGCATTTATTTGATGCCAAAGCATTCTGTCTGCAGATGCCCTGAAGCTCTGTGTTAATTGGGCTCACATTGTCTTTCCATGACATGCACAAACTATCCAGATATTTCAGTTCCTGATTAACTCTTTTCCCCTTTAGTACAAATTGCTATTATTCAGCATTTGTTTGTAAATTTTTGATGCCATTACTTTATAAATGGCAAGCTCCGTGTTTATATTGTAGTTGCAGGTTGTTTCTATAATGCCGGTCGTGAGGCTGCCTGTTGTCCAGAAGTTCGGCATCATTTCACAGTCATGTCACTCACATGTTCACAGGCAACAGCCAGAGCAGAATAAATCTGTATCTGCTAAGACGTTCATCTGGAGGTTGTTTGCTGATTACTTTTACATCGTAAAAAAATTTTTGTTTGTGTTTGTACATTTTGATGTGTGTTTAGAGCTGTGGTTTTGAGGTTTTGAAGTTATTTGGAAAATGCAACTTGGGTATTAGTATTTTACTTTTGTATTTATTTAGGTTTTACATTTTCATATTTTAATATTTTGAGTATTAATTATTTTTTTGTATTTTATTTAATTAATTTCATTTTGTTGTTAAATCTACTTTCACTAGCAGCACTGAGCAGTAGCCATGAGATGTGGTGTACTGATATTTTACTTTTGTCGAAAATTGTGGAATTAATGTAAAAAAAGAATTAGTTTATTTCTAGAATAATGTAGACTTTATTTTTTGTTAAAATTTTATTTTAGTGGTAAAGTAGTCTTGTTACATTCGGTTTGATATGTATAATTTGACATGTTTAAGTTTTGAATATTTTATTGGCTCTGTTATTTTAGCACCAGTTTATGTTTGCATATTTCATAGGAATGATTTAGAAGTTACTAAAGCCTTTGTGAAACAATTCAATAAAGCAAGACATCACTCAGAAAAAGAAAAGCTTTGTTGTCAATCTGAGAAAATGTTGGAAAGAATCAAGGTTGATATTACACCACTTTGATCTTCAAACATCGCTTTTATCCGAAAAATTTTTTATTTTTTTCATTGCTAACAATGCTCAATATACTTCAATTTTAGTTCATATTGTTAGTGATAATGATAATGCCTAACAGTGTCAACTTACAGCGGAGCTGAACAGTCAATAACAATAAAATACAGTTGAATAAAATACAACAAAAATAACTAAGCCTACATAAAATCAAACTCCAAGTCATAAAATTTACGGAAAAAGTGAGTTTTCAGTCTCCAGCTTTAGTTCCCTTTTAACTGTTTTATTCATTATTGTTGCTTGTTGACTTACTAGGTAGGCTTGTATTGACTGTGTGATCAATTAAGATTTGGTTTCAGCCTACCATACAGCTGTAATGAATTAATTTTGCAAAATAAGATTTTGTTTTTTTTGTTCACTTTTTTCTGTGCAAGTTTACTTTAAATTTGTGATCATATAGTGAGTGAGTGAGTAGGGTTTAACGTCCCACCCAACACAGGTCATTTCGGGGACGGCCTTTTCAGGCAGAATGCACACAAACACAATAATGGAACGGAAAGTTGTTCTATATGAAATTTGGTGAATGGATGGTGCTTTTCAAAGAAACTAGTGATTAGAATATTGTGGTAATTTGGACAATGATCCAAGTTCAGAAATTTTTAAAATGTTATTTAAAATGATTTTATAGTAATAATTCTGACAGTTTTTAAAGTGCCGTAAAATCCAACAATACAGAGATGCTATACTATACCGGTCAAGTATGGTAGCATGCTATTTCACGGCATTTGCAATGTGGTACAACTGTTTATTGATGCACAGAAGCTAGCCAGCCTTATATAACACCTCCACATAGGTTTATGCAACCTGAGCAGTTCTAGTTGTGTATCTGATACGAATTAGTTTGTTAATTGCACAACAGAGAAAACTGGGATTAAAAGACGGTGGTGTTGGAAGCCATGTTGATATTTCCGCGGCATGGATTGACTTGTCTCTGCTGACACAGTGTGACGGAAAACTGCGGGAAGGTATTTGTGATTTTAACTTGCCATCAGTCATCGAGCTAATTTATCTATTGGCTGTAATAAATGTAAGTAAGTAAGTAAGTAAGTAAGTGAGTGAGTAAAAAACATTTTTAGTGAACCTGAAAGCCAGCTGAGTATTTTCCACTATAAAATTCTGCACGTGAGCAGTGTGTAAATAAAAAACGTTTTTATTATTGCAATATAATCTTTCTCACAGATGTAAAAGAACATTCCAGGAGAAATAGAGAAATCATTAATAAATGTTTTTAAAAACTTGACAGGAATAAAAAACGTTTTAAAACGTTGACTAAAAAATGTAAAGCCTAATTTGTTTAACCTGTGGCCTAATGCCAAATGTTGGAGGCACAGTATATAGCTGGAGTTAAAAAGAAAAACAACTTTATTCAATTTTCAGTTTGAGCATATGATCGTAAAACCAAGTATCGCTAGACTAGCTGAGTAAACTATCTTACCACCACTTTTTGTGGTTTCGCAAGTGCCTCTCAAAGTAAGTAATGAAATTTTTAATGAGCGTTTGTCGAAAAATAACAAAAACGTTGAGAAAATTAAAAAAAACATTTAAAATGTAAAAAAACGTGGCAAGAATTAAAAAACATAGAAACATTTATTACATCGATGACCTTTGTTACTTGCTGCTCTTATTTGTAAAAAAAGCAATTCACTCAGTATTAGTAATTAAGTATTTTAGGACACTGTACAGAATGTTAGTCATCTGTTGTGTTAGTAGTCAAGTTTATTAAAGTATTTGAATGATGAATCGATCAGTTGATGGACTGAATCATTTGTAATTTGTTGGTTTCAGAAAGTTGCAAGCTGCTGATCAGTTCACTCGACCAAGCGCCGTTTGATTTAGAACGCATTCCGACATTGTTCTATCTAGCGGAGACCGTGCTGTACACAATACGTACTCACAAATCACGGCAATCTTGGCTTACTGCGGGGTTTGAGCATCAGCTGCTGGCGATTGGCCGACTGACGTTTGAACGAATTTATTTCCATCACGTCGCCGGACAGCTGGTGGCTTTTGCTGAGCTCAAAACCAGTCTCTGTAACTACATTGATGGTATATGTCTTCAAATTGTTAAGTAGGCCTACATTATTATTCAGTGACATTTAGCATTATCATCGTTATCTTAGCTATCACCACCATCGCCCCTGCTGCAGTTGCTGCTGCTTTTGCTGCTGCTAATATGTTTATGTGATGTGATTTTTTTTGTTTTCCCACTTTTTGGGGGTCTGTTGTAGTGTGTCATGTTTGAATCACTTGTTTAGTGTGTTTGCTGTAGGGTTTGAAGATTACTGTGAGTTGTATGCATCTTATCCCATCGTTCTGCTATGCATTCGCTACATCTGTGATGTCGGACACTGTATCACTGGTGCTGCTGCTGCCGATGCTGCTGCTGCCACACACGAGACAAACGCTTCAATTGTAAGTCAGCTTTTGTCATTAACTGCTTAGTCAATTGCAGCTATTATGAACAATAGAAATTGACTGATTTCTAATTCTCACATGTAATTACTTAACTCTAATAAATTAATTATCTTCACATTCTGTCGCTAAAAGTATGTACGTCGTACATTCTGTGCTTCTGGTACAAAATTAACTTGTTTCTATCTGCAGCGTTTTGGCCACAATTTTGAGTGCAAAGTTTCTGCCTGCAGTGGTGCAGTTATCACCCATCTGCTACGAATTATTGTGGCATATCTTAGCTTTGATTGTCGAGTTCAATAGAGCAGCGTCACCATAGCATGTATTGGACTGTAGTCACTCTGAGAAATTGCTTTTTTGCAACCAGATGTCGGACGCTAGCCTTTGAATATAGGCTCCTATGTTGTACGGTCAACTCACCCTAGCGAAGGCTGGGCTGCTTGTTCGATGATCAGTTAGTTGATGAATGTTGAAAATAGTTTCGCCGCAGTTGGTTTTATTTTGTTTAAATTTTTAGTACCACCAGCAGCAGAATGCATGACGTGCGCAAGCAGCAGGGGCGGCGGCGGGCGGGGGAGGTTCAGGGGGTCCAGAACTGGATGATTTATGAGATTCCTGCAAATTTGAGCTTTTTTGGACGGTTGAAGGGAGAGGGTATCGGCGATAAATCGACAACCACTTGATCTTGACTTCCCAGCTCTGAAAACCTGGCGCCGTCTCTAGCAAGCAAAGATTCTGGGGTGAGTTTCTGGTGTCACTTTGTTGTATCGTCAATCTGTCGGAGGGCAAATTGGCAAATCGATGACAATGCAGCATAGCTGGATGTAATGCAGAAGTTATCGGCCGGAGTGGCTGAGGGTCACGTGTCATCATGTGTTCTTGAACCCGGTACAGCAGCTGTTGATGACGAGTTGTCACCGTCACTGTGGCATGCACTCAACGCCTGGCAGTCTACCGCTTTGCAAATATTTGTCAACGGACAACTGGAATCAGTAGCTCTGTGTGGACCGCATCTGCTCTCCACTAGCTGGTACTGGTCGTTTATTATCCATTTTTTGTATTATTAGTCAGAAACGTGTCTTGTAGTGCAAGCAATTCCACCTATTGTTACACTTTTGTCCATAGTATGGTCTGTCTGTCATTTGTCTGGCTGTCACATTCATGCCTTTTACTGAAACTTAATCTAATCTAATTCAAATTAGTTTGACAGATTTAAATGCCATTTGGTAGGTAAACTTGTGGGGTTCAGTGACAGCTTGTGTTAGACGAGGTCCTTGACCACCAAGAGATGGGAAAATTTGAACCCCAGTCAAAACATGCAATTGCAAATTGCAGCCAAACCGTAAGTCCTGTGCTGTCACTTGGTGAATGCAAACATGAGTGGACTTGCCGTAGCGATTGTGAGTTTCATCAAATTATTTTGGTTCTTGTTATTAGGTTGAAACTGCTTTTGATGTTCCCATCACACATTATGGTAGTGTGTTATTGTTGATTGAGTCGAGTAACTAACTGGAAAGTCTCAAGCTAAGAATGTCCCCACTGTATGGCATTTCATTATTGTTCAGCAACTTTCACGGATGTACAAGTGTGATCGATGTAGAGATGGACAGACCACACTGCGGTAACCTCTGTTGCAATAGCCGGCATTGCCAATGCATTTAAAACTGCCCGTGTATGGTTGAAGGTTTGACGCGGTGTGTGCATTGCGAGTGCTGGCTGCTGCAGCGAAGACGAATCTCAAAGTACTCGCTGCTTTACAGGACATTGCCCAAGGCTCTCAACATTGCTGCTTTACTGATCACAAATCTCCGTCACTTGAAGGTATCTGTCACATGTTTGTGAGTTTACACAGTTCGCCCTGTTGGCTCTGTGGTATCTCACACAGTTTGCTGAACTGTTACTGACATGGGTCTGGTGATTCGGGTCTGGTCCTGACTTAGATTTTGAATATGGCTGGATATCTTGTGTCGAAATTATTACCGGGGTTAATATACATGCTTTTACGTTAATTCTTTGGATAGGCAACGATACTTAACTCTGAATGTTAAAACACTGTTTGATTAATGGATTGATTGATGGTTGACTTATCTATCTATCTGTTTATTTGTCGACTAATTATTTTGTTGACTAATTGATTTAAGTGTGATAATAATGATGTCGTTTGCACGTTTCACGTTTGCACTTTTTTGTAACACTTTTTAAGTGCATCAGATGACATTTGTGCTTGCTTAATGTAGCACTATGCAAATTATAGATGACAGCAACTGCTGCTGCTGTTTTTACACGTATGATAAGGATAAATTGTTGTGAAATGTTTGCCATTAAAATAATGTTTGTGCAGCAGCAGAAGAAATTTACAGGGCTCATATTGATGCAGAACTGAATGAGTCTCCAGAGCAACCTGGTGCTCAACTCTCAGCTGAAGAAAACGAGACTGGAGTACCACCTTTGCTACTGGACAGCTGGAGTCCAACATCCCAATGCCAAACCACTGATCCCGCAGCACTTGTTAGTTTCTGCATTTTTGTGGTTTTTCATTTACTGATCGTTTAATACCACCAGGAATAGCATCAGATAGGTTGTAAACATCTGTTCCGTGAGACACGCTGTTTAGTGTTTACCATAATCTGTATGAACATGGATAATTGGCTTGTTAGTGGTTGTACGTGGCAATAGTGTCCGTAGATCCCTCTAACCCCCCCCCTCAAAAATGAAGCTGTTTGTCAGGAGGAGTATGATTCAACGGTTTAGCAGTAGTAGTAGCAGCAGCAGGCTAACAGCAGCAGTAGTCTTTTCTTGTAAAATTTTATATTTGTTTTACTCGATAAAACAATGACAAAATTGTGACGTTTATTACAAAACTGCTTTCCTGCAGAAAATGAAAAAAATGAAAGCCTTGAAGTGCAGATTCTTGTTTTTGTATGCAATGATTCATGTACAGGAGTTGGTGAGACTGACTGGTAATTTTGTAGGCCTATAGCAGAGAAGAGAAATTATTGATATTGGGCCAGACGACTTGGGTTTTTATCTACACCACAGAACAGTGTTGACAAACTAGTGTGCTGTAGTGGTGCAAAACTGAATTTTTACACGCGAAAGCAGCTGTGCTTTCAGCGCGTCTTAGCCATCGCAATTCCGTCTGTCTGTCTGTCTATCTGTCCGTCTGTCACACAGGTGGATCAGGCAAAAGCGGTCCAAGCTAGGATCACCAAATCTTCACCATCGGCTGCCTGGAAGACTCTAGTTTCAGGAACCGTAAAGCTTTTTTTATAAATTCGAAGGGGGTTACCCCAAACGAGGGCGCTAAATGAGAGGGGTTGGCAAAATTTGCGATTTTTGGCCAGTAAGTCGCTGTATCTCAGTAACGGTGCGAGATAGGGCCTAGGTTACTATTAATTACTAATAGGAAGTCGTACACTGGCTCTTGATTGGCGCCCAATTCAATGACCTTGAATGACCTTAAACGCCAAAATAGGGGTTTTATGGATTTTTTGGCAATTTCGAGCTGCGAGACACATTGCAAGAGCGAATTGCGCCAAAACCAATTGAGATAGACATAGACAAGCTGCATATGAAATTTTCAGCATTGAGCGTAGATTTCAATGGTCCAAGTCTCGATTTTCTAGGTTCAAGGAAACCTGCGCAAGAGGCATCAAAGAGCGATACCCTCGTAAAAGTCGCAACGAAATGGCTGGAGATGGACTGACAGTTTGCAAACAGGAACTGCTATAGGCTTTCGTGCGTCCCGTGAGCATTAGCTCAAATTTCTTGTAGAATAAGACTTACAGATTTGTTGATTTGTTGTTAGGAGTTGTTGGGCATTAGCAGCTGGCCGTGGGAGCTGGCTGCGAGCTATGCAGACATCCTGGCTGATATCTGCCTCAGTGCATCCACGTCCACAGTCCGCAAGCGTTCACTGATCGGTGGTCAGAATGCTGGTAACTTGAGAGCGATTCACTGCAGCACGTTGAAGTCTTCTGTTTTACGGGGGCACAGTGCTGGCCTTGTTGACCTCGCCTTCTTCCATGCCGTTCAAGACGGTGAAGGTACATAACATGCGATCACTACTGTTCTGTTCTTTCTTTCTTTTTCCATTAATTTGTTTTTTTTGCGGAAAATTAGTGAAAATTACGTGCATGGAATCAAGACAGATTTTGAGAACAGAGTGTATGTTAAAAATTAACTTCAGTGACGGACTCTAAGGTCAATTCACTCGAATTGTTTTATGCTAGTAAAGAAGGATGGCATGGTAATATCATGACGGCAAAATGTGCATGCTTCTGTTATCGATATTAGGCGACCCTTTTGTGTGGTCAGCGAGATTTGTCAGCTTATTAATTTAATAACCTTATTTTACCTCACCTGTTGTCGTGTGAGATTATTTTTACTTTCAGTTTTTGTTCAACTGGCTGTTTCAAAAATGGCGTAGACAAGGGAGGCGTAGAAGCCCAGCCCTCTCTCCCCAATTCCCCAAACAAAACGTCAACACATGTTAGGCCCCCTTAAAGCCGCACTAAATTCGTCAATTTGGTCAGTTGATTTTCTGAAAAATGATCAAAATTGTGGTGCCAAATCTGATTTTGATTAAGCGTTAATACAATAAATTCGATTTCCGCTCCCTCAAACCGCCTTGCTGGATTTTAGGGGTTTTATTTTAAAGGCGGAGAGGACAGGTAGAGGGGAGGAAAAAGGGAAAGCAGTGAAAGGGTAAGGAAGAGCGAAACAGAAAAAGGAGGGGACGTAAGGGGGAAGGGAAGAGGAAGAGATGGGAGAAGCCCCCCACCAATTCACATTTCTGGCCACGCCACTGGCAAACTTGCTTATATCTGTGTTCAGCTGACTGGAGCTGGAGAGTGCGCTACGCTGCTGTACTTGGATTGATGAAAGTCTGGCGTGTAACTTCACTGGACTCTATGAGGGATGGACTCCACGCAATTGCAGCAAACGCACTGAGACAAGTTGCTGCAATTGAGACCGATCTCCGCGTTCTAAACGCTTTCAAAGTATGTACGTTTAGTTAGAGTTTTTTGGTTGAATTTTGTTTGTAGTGATTTCCATTTTAAATTTTGTTTCATAGTCTTTTTTAGTTATTTCTATATTCAGTGTATTAAACTTATTGTGGTGGCCTAGGCGTACTGCTTTAGACAGGGATAGTGTCGTTTTTTGGTGCTTTGTCAGCAGTGGCGTCATTCCAGTAAATCATCGGGAATCTCAGTAATCCTTGGGCGGTCTCAGTCTACGTAACGTATTGTTTTTGCAGCAGCAACACTGTTTCACAGAAAAGGATAAGAAAGTCAATGAAATGAGAGCTCCTACAAACGTCCTCGTATCAGTAAAAATTTGTTTACCATGGCGACAGTTGGCAGTGAACAGAAATCTTTCTGAAAAAGGCAACAGTAGTTGCCGAAACGAAACTTAAAAAAATCAGCAACTGAAAATTGTAAATACAATAAAAAAATTGGTAACTTGGTAACAGTTAATTAATTACTAACATATTTTATTGTATTTTAGCATAGTTTTTATTCATATACCATCACATGTACATTATACTCAGTTGCAGTCTGCCAGCTGATTATTGAAGGTTATTGATTGATTGATTGACAGCGTGATTAATCGTTAATTTTGGAAGCTTTGCTAAAAAGTGATGATGTTGAACAGGCGGAAGCTGACGTCACTTTTATGTCGCAGTCGTCAGTTCTTGGTTCAAGGATGGCTTCCAGTCTGTCAAAACTGCGTCTTCCTCCTGTTCCCCCGTCAGTTCCACTGGCGTCGCTCTCATCCCGCCGGCGTAACCGGTCTCACAGACGACCCAGTTCGACAAAGCAGACGTGCAACACGTTTCCCGCAGATCCGTCGCCGAGAAAATCTCCACACGACAAAAAGAGGTAGACCCCACTCCTCAGACAACATTTCTGTTGGTTTTGTGATCGTCTCGGCCATCGTTAGTAAAAACGTTTCACGCCAGCGATCGAGGATACATAGTCCAGGAGCGTCTATCCCTCCTTGGACACAGTACACAAGCCCCCCCACACTTCCCCTTCTAATGTTTAACCTCCCCCACGTCGACTCAAACCCCTCCCACGTCAAAGCTTAGTCACGTGCTGCATTGCGTCCAATTACAGATAATGATATTCTCACTCAGAAATTTTTATAAAAAATTTTCCAAGGAGGAAGGGGTTCATACGTCGAATGAATAAGGATGGGAGGGGATATTTTTTCCCAGCATATTATAGGATCTGCATGGGGACCGTCGCAGGATTCCCCATTGGGGTCTGGGGCAAAGCCCTGGCGAAAAAAATTTGTGCATTTTTAGCCTTGCAAAACACTTCTGGTCAGTTCTAATGGAACGATGACTGCCCCCCAGAAGTCCTAAAATTTGCCCCCCCCC
>Ga0056128_1010153_pt1 | contig 11753 bp, 3 predicted proteins | sample WorMetLIZISLAND2_FD_71113 | JGI IMG/M metagenome (GOLD analysis project Ga0056128, IMG submission 71113) | Marine gutless worms symbiont microbial communities from Max Planck institute for Marine Microbiology, Germany - Olavius geniculatus... ... | reverse complement strand
AACCGGGACAAGCGCTTCGCCAGTGATGCGAGTTATTTCTTTTTTGGTCAATACATCTGCGAGATGAAGCAGATAAGGGATAATATCACCGTCGCCATGCGGAAGACTGCTGGTCGAATGTCGGCAAGTGTCGTCTAGGATGCAGAGCAGTTACGGCAGCTGATAAAGAATGACAACGCGTATCAGTTCCTACAGAACGTTCGCGGCAGTCCAGCGTACTTCCAGCGCGCCGTACGGGAACTGATGGCGATGGTCGCTCAGCTTGGCTGTCCTCAATTTTTTCTCACTTTGTCGTCTGCAGATATGTCGTGGCCTTAGCTGTTTCAGATCATCGGTCAGCAGAGTGGACGCTCAATGACAAATGATGACATTGCGGCACTCAGCTATGATGAGAAGTCATCGATGCTTTGCAACGACCCCGTCTTGGCGGCTCGACACTTTGACCATCGGCTGAAGGCATTCTTTAAGGATGTTCTTGTTGGTGCGTCCGCACTCGGTCCTGTCAGGCACCACTTCTACAGGATCGAGTTTTAGATGCGTGGCAGTCCACATGCACACTGCTTGCTTTGGACTGCTGATGATCCGAACATGTCGAAAGGTACGGCGGAGGAAATCGAGCAGTATTTCGGGACCAAAGTTTCCGGCCAGCTACCGCCTGTTGAAGATCCACTCCATGCTTCAATTTCTATGGTATTTATGCGATAATAATGTGTTAATAATGCATAAAAAAACTAAAAATTTTGGGGCAAAGCCCAACGTGAGTCCGCCCGGCGTTCTAAGTCCGACTGGAGGGAAATTAAGAAAGGTAAAATTTCTCCGGTATCAAAGACCAGTAGCCCGAAATCAAATGCATTAGCATACGGCGAACGCGCATTGTCAACTTAGGGTAGGTCAACATGAACGCTTATAACTTTGTTCGCAGTAGACGGAATTTTACAATTTTTTTTGTTCAACGCCAAAAAGATAGTTCTCGCCAAATCCGTTTGGATTTTGTCGCTATCTTCATAGGTTCCAGATATATTTGCGCTCAAACTCGAAAGTTGTCGTAAATCGTACTAAATTTTGCAAGTTTTTTGCTTTCCAAAATTTTAAGGGGGCGGTGCTTCCAAAAATTGTACTTGCGTTAACATTCAAACCTAGAGGCACGTCAACTTTCAAAGTTTCGTCGGGCTACACGTCTTAACACCGAAGTTATAGGCGCTCATTTATTGCATTTTAAGCCAATTTTTAACTTCCCTTTGAAAAAAGTTGTAAAGAGGGCCCCCGTCAACGGTGGAAAGTGCGCTAGTAAGACTTGGTCATTTTCTAGCGCGTGTAAAACTTTTGGGGCGCAGCACCCCCTAGAGGCCGAAATATGGTCTTCCGAAAAATGCGCTTTGGGTAAGTTAAAATAAGCACTTATAACTTAGTTCGTAGAAAACCGAAGTTTACAATTTTTTTTTTCGTTCAACGCAAAATTAGCCGTGCTTAATAACGCCGTTTACCATTTATCGATATCTCTATCCAGTTCAGAGATATTTGCGGTCAAACTCGAAAGTTTTCGTAAAACGTACTAAATTTTGCAGGTTTTTGGCTCTCTCATTTTTAAGGGAGGTGGCGCCCCCCAAAATTGTACTTGCTTTAACACCTCAACCTAGAGACACGTCAAGTGCCAAAGTTTCGTCAAGCTACACCCACTAACTCCGAAGTTATAAGCGTTTATTTATTGCATTTTATGCCAATTTTTGATCCCTTTTTAAAAAAAGTTGTAAAAGGGCCCCCGTTCCCGGTGAGGGGTGCGCTAGTAAGACTTGGTCATTTTCTAGCGCTTGTAAAAATTTGGGGGCGCAGCACCTCCTAGGGGCCGAAATATGGTTTTTCGAAAAATGCGTTGTCGGTGGGTACAATTCAACAACGAGATCTCCAAGGTCTCCGGACGAAACTTTACCGGACTTGCCTCGTTCAACGCGGGAGAAATTGCTGTCGAACGAGTATTTCACCGATTTTGAATATCTTTATTCTTTTTGGAGATATTTGCCGCCGAACTTTGAAGTCGACCGAAATCGGGCCAAATTTTGCATGTTTTTGGCCCCTAAAAATTTTCTAAGGAGGTTCCCCCAAAATTTTGGACCGGGATTATAAAACAAAACGCAGCACCGAGCATCGTGCAAAATTTCGCGCCGATCGGCCGACGAAGCTCGGAGATTACGCGAGGGAAAAAAGAACTAGAAATTTGGGGCAAAGCCCAATGTTAGCCCGCCCCGCGCCCTAAGTCCGACTGGGGGAAAATTAGGGAAAAAGAGTAAAATTTTCCCGGCATCAAAGTCCCGTGGTCCGAACTCAAATGCATTGGTATACGCCGAACGCGCATTGTCGACTTACGGTAGGTCAACATGAGCGCTTATAACTTTGTTTGTTGTGGACGGAATTTTACAAGTTTTTTTTGTTCAACGCCGAAAACATTGTTCTCGTCAACGCCGTTTAGATTATGTCGCTATCTTCATTGATTTTAGAGACATTTGCGCTCAAACTCAAAAGTTGTTGTAAATCGCACCGATTTTTGACCGTTTTTTGCCTTCCCAAATTTTAAGGGGGGGGGGCGGTGCCCCCAAATATTGTACATGCGTTAACACGCCAACCTAGAGGCGCGTCAAGTGTTAAAGTTTCGTCGAACTGCACCCCGTAACTCCAAAGTTATAGGCGCTCATTTATTGCATTTAGCCATTTTTTGACCCCTTTTTAAAATAAGTTGTAAGGGGGGTTCCCGTTCCCGGTGGGGGGGGGCGCTAGTAAGACTTAGTCATTTTCTAGCGCGTGTAAAAATTTGGGGGCGCTGCACCCTTTAGGGGCCGAAATATAGTCTTCCAAAAAATGCGCTTTGTGTGGGTCAAAATGAACGCTTATAACTTAGTTCGTAAAAGTCCGAAGTTTACACAATTTTTTTCGTTCAACGCGGAATTAACTGTATTTGATCTGGTGCTGAAGTACACACGTGGCACTTGTAACTCTGTGGCTGATTGTATGTCACGTGTTGACATGGACTAAACGTAAATAACGATGCGTTTATCTGTGTAAGTTTGCATGTATGTACACCATTATTTGATGGTGACACACATATTTTATGTTGTTACTTTTACGTTCATATATTTTAGTTTTGCTTTGTAATTTCATAACCGGAGAGGTTATAGTTTAGTTTGTAGCCAACTATGGTGTGGACATGGCTTTCGGTACGTTAGGTGGCGGGGATAGTCCAGACTCCCGGGGTGGATGTCCGGTATACATCTGTGTATATTATCTGTGTGATGTTTGTGGTTGCCGGTGGCGTGACGTCGTCTACGCGGTGCAACGTGATGCAAGTTCATCAGCAGCAGGTTTATCAGCAGCTGGTAGCTGATGTCGTCATTAACCGCCATCACCAATATCCCCGTCGTCGCAGTCCTCTCACGGTCGTCATCATGGCTCTGCCAAGATTGGACCTAAACTTCAAGAAGAGAGCTGTGTCAGAGATCTGGTTTGGGCTCCGGGATGGCGGGGGATCACGTGACGGTATACGGACGGTAGAGGCGGGCTATCGAGCTGTGGCCCATCAGACTGTGATGAGCTGCCGTGCTGAGCGGCCGATACGGGATGATATAAAGTCGAATGAATTAATGTTTTGCGGTAAATAACTGCTAAAGCGTATAAATCGTGTCTATTCCTACTCGTGCGGGAGCTCGGGGATCCGACATCAAAGTTTACATAATTTTTTTTTGTTCAACGCGAAATTAATCGTAGTTGATAACGCCGTTCACCGCTTGTCGATATCTCTATCCAGTTCAAAGATATTTGCGATCAAACTTTAAAGTTTTCGTAAAACGTACTAAATTTTGCACGTTTTTTACCATTACAAATTTTAAGGGGGGCGGTGCTCCCAAAAATTGTACTTGCGTCAACACCCCAACCTATAGTCGCGTCAAGTGCCAAAGTTTCGTCGAACTACACCCCTTAACTCCGAAGTTATTTATTGCATTTTAAGCCAATTTTTGACCGCTCTTTGAAAGTTGTAAAGGCGGCCCCCGTTCCCGGTGAAAGTGCGCTAGTAAGACTTGGTCATTCTCTAGCGCGTATAAAAATTTGGGAGCGCAGCACACTCCAGGGGCCGAAATATGGTCTTCCGAAAAATGCGTTTTGGGTGGGTCAAAATAAGCGCTTATAACTTAGTTCGTAAAAAACTGAAGTTTACAATTTTTTTTCTTCAACGCGGAATTAACCGTGTTTAATAACGCCGTTTACCGCTTGTCGATGTCTTTATCCAGTTCAGAGATATTTGCTGTCAAATTCGAACGTTTTCGTAAAACGCACTAAATTTTGCACGTTTTTTGCTCTCCCAAATTTTAAGGGGGGGCCGTGCCCCCAAAAATTGTATTTGCTTTAACACCCCAACCTAGGGACACGTTAAATGCCAAAGTTTCGTCGGGTTACATTCCCTAACTCCGAAGTTATAAGCGTTCATTTATTGCATTTTATGCCAATTTTTGATCCCTTTTTGAAAAAAAGTTGTAAAAGGTCCCCCGTCTCCGGTGGGGGGTGCGCTAGTAAAACTTGATCATTCTCTAGCGCGTGTAAAAATTTGGGGGCGCAGCACTTTTTATGGGCCGAAATATGGTCTTTCGAAAAATGTGTTTTCGGTGGGTACAATTCATCAACCAGATCTCCAAGGTTACCGAACGAAACTTTACCGGACTTGTTTCTTTCAACGCGGGAGAAATCGCTGCCAAACGAGTAACTCACCGATTTTTAATATCTTTATTCGTTCCGGAGATATTCGCCGCCGAACTTTGAAGTCGACCGAAATCTGGCCAAATTTTGCATTTTTTAGGCCCTTAAATTTTTTTTTGGTAGGCTTCCCCAAAATTTTGGACCGGTATTATAAATTAAAGGCACTGTCGAGCATCGTGCAAAATTTCGCGCCGATCGGCCGACGGAGCTCGGAGATTACGCGAGGGGAAAAAGAAAGAAAGAAAGCATAAACCGCTGCAATACATAAGTTCGCTCCGCAAACTATCGTTTACGGGCGGACTAATTAACACCGTGCGTTAATGCATTTAAAAAATTAACGCTTTGACAGCTGTAATTGTTATGTGTGTTTGTGTCTGTTTGTATATGTCTACGTGTGTTTGCTTGTATCGGTGTATATGTCTGTGTATATCTTTCCATGTGTTTGTTGTGGCGTTTCACATGATTGAGAGTGAGTACGGTTGCTGTCGCGCACAGCCGTTCTCGTGTCGGAAGCCGTACGAAATATTCTCGTTCTTGCTCTTACGCTATCGCCTCAAACCCGAGTATGACCCAAACACTGCACGCACGAATGACAGTTTTGCCAGCGTCTCGGAGAGATGAGCACGACTTGCTTTTAAAGTTATCTTGGTTTCATTCTGTGTACATATAGATGTTCACTTCCACATGGCCAGTGGCCAGAAGATTCGGTGGAATTCTCGTGAACGTTGTGTACTGTTAAATTCAACTACTTGCATAGTGCATATCTCTAGCTATAATGTAGCAGCTGGTTATGTATTTCAACTCATCCATTTACATTTCTGTATTTTATTAGCGCGTCTTATCGCAATTCTGTCCGTCTGTCTGTTCGTCCGTCCGTCTGTCACACGGGTGGATCAGTCAAAAGCGGTGCAAGCTAAAATCACCAAATCTTCACTTTCGGCTGCCTGGAAGACTCTGGTTTCAGAAACCGTAAAGCTTTTGCATAAATTCAAAGGGGGTCACTTCGATCGAGGGCGCTAAATAAAAGGGGGGTGGGCAAAATTTGCGATTTGGGACCAATAAGTCGCTGTATCTCAGTAACGGTGCGAGATAGGGCCTAGTTTACTATTAATCATTAATAGGAAGTCGTACACTGGCTGTTGATTGGCACCGAATTCAATGACCTTAAATGACCTTGAACGCCAAATAAGGAATTTTATGGATTTTTGGCGATTTCGGGCTGTGACACAAGTCTATCATTATTCACAAGGTGGCGCCATGCTACTATCGTTATGCGATCCAGATATAGAATTTGGTATTTGTATATTAACTTAGCGTGAACACCCCAATTTTTAGCTAAACTACTGAACCGGAACTGCTACAGGCTTTTGCACGTCTCATGAGCATTAGCTCAAATTTGTTGTAACACATTTCAAGATGTATTCTTAATTGTGTATTTCTACTGTTGATCGCTGCTCAACCAATATTCTAGAAAGTGCTGCGTATAACTTTGTTGTAATTGTAATTAATTGTAATTGTTTAGTTGTGTGGTAATTTCTCAGCACTTGAGAGTTGTCAACTACAAACAAAGTTATAAGCGCGCATTCTGACCTACCCTAAGTCGACAATGCGCGTTCGGCGTATGCCATTGCATTTGAGTTCGGGCCACGTGACTTTTGTGCCGAGGAAATTTTACCCCCCCCTAAATTTCCCCAAATCGGACTTAGGGCGCCGGGCGGATTTAGATTGGGCTTTGCCCCAAAATTTTAGTTTTTTTGTTCAACGCCGAAAAGATTGTTCTCGTCAACGCCTTTTAGATTTTGTTGCTATTTTTATCGTTTCCAGAGATATTTGCGGTCAAACTCGAAAATTGTCGTAAATCGCACCGATTTTTGCCTTCCAAAATTTTAAGAGAACGATGCCCCCAAAATTTGTACTTGCGTTAACACCACAACTTTGAGGCGCGTCAAGTGCCGAAGTTTCGTCGGGCTACACTCCCTAACTTCGAAGTTATAAGCGCTCATTTATTGCATTTAAGCCAATTTTTCACCCCCTTTGAAAAAAAAATTGTATAAAGGCCCCCGTCTTTAGTGGGGGGTGCGCTAGTAAGACTTAGTTATTTTCTAGCGCGTGTAAAAATTTGTGGGCGCAGCACCCCCTAAGGGCCGAAATATCGTTTTCCGAAAAATGCGCTATGGGTGGGTCAAAATGAGCGCTTATAACTTAGTTCGTGGAAAACCACAATTTACAAATTTTTTTGTTCAACGCGGAATTAAACGTGTTTGATAATGCCGTTTATTGCTTGTCGATATCTCTATCCAGTCCAGAGATATTTGCGGTCAAACTCGAAAGTTGACATAAATCGCACCGATTTTTGAACGTTTTCTGACCTGCGAAATTTTAAGGGGGCGGTGCTCTCAAAAGTTTTACTTGCGTTAACACCCGAATTTAAATACACCTCAAGTGCCAAAGTTTCGTGGGGCTACACCCCCTACCTCCAAATTTATAAGCGCGCATTTATTGCATTTTAAGCCAATTTTTGACCCGTTTTTAAAAAAGTTGTAAGGGGCGCCCTCGTTCCCGGTGGGGGGTGCGCTAGTAAGACTTAGTCATTTTCTAGCGCGTGTAAAAATTTAAAGGCGCAGCACCCCCTAGGGGCCGAAATATGGTCTTCCGAATAATGCGCTTTCGGTGGGTACAATTCCACATCTAGATCTCCAAGGTCACTGGACCATACTTTACCGGTCATGCTTCGCCTAACGCGAGAGAAATCGCTGTCAAACGAGTAACTCACCGATTTTAAATATTTTTAACCGTTCCGGAGATATTCGCCGCCGAACTTCGAAGTCGACCGAAATCGGGCCAAATTTTGCATGTTTTTGTCCCCTAAAAATTTTTTGGGGAGACTCTCTTAAAATTTTGGACCAGGATTATAAAACTGAACGCAGCACCGAGCACCGTGCAAAATTTCGCCGACGGAGCTCGGAGATTACGCGAGGTAAAAAATAAAAAATCAAAGCATGTCCTTTCTCCGAGGGTGATGTAGGCAGGCTAGCCAGGTAGACGATGGAGGAAGATGCAGAACTACTTCGGTCGAGTTGCGACACTTGCCACAGGCAAATAACGCATAGAAAGTCCACTGACAACTGGCCAGAAGACGGGGGACCAAAGCATGTCCTTTCTCTAAGGTTGATGTATACAGACATCAGACAGTAAAATATCACTCAACAGACATTCAGCAGTGCACTGGATTTTGGACAACAGGCAATCAGCAAGCAGAAAAAGCAATTACGAACAACAATTTTCCTATGTTTAATAAAAATAATTTAATTGATGTTGGTCCACTGAGCAAAAAGTATCACTTTAAGCTTTCATTTATGACCTAAAAATTCTTCACAATTTTTCCACTTAAAATTATACACGTTCGTCCAAAACTTTATATAACAGCAGCAGTATTTTCAGTAAATGTGTAAAAAAACCACCAAAAATAATACTACCGATACTTATTTACGTAACATTTAAACAAAAAGTAACTTTATAAAAAAGCTTATTTTTAAATTATTTCCCCAATGCTTTATATTCTTAACAGTTTATTTATAAATAACACACATTCGTATGCTGTTTTTCATTACTGATATGTGATAAATTAAATATTTATTTACGATTCTGATAAACTCTGTAATTTTTAGTAAAGATATTTTGCCACAATAAAGTTTAAAAAACTAAAAATTTGGGGCAAAGCCCAACGTGAGTCCGCCCGGCGCCCTAAGTCCGACTGGGCAGAAATTAAAAGGGGAGGGTAAAATTTCCATCGCATCAAAGTCCCGTGGCGCGAACTCAAATACATTGGCATACGCCGAACGCGCATTGTCGACTTAGGGTAAATTAACATAAACGCTTATAACTTTGTTCGTCGTGGACGTAATTTTACAATTTTTTTTTGTTTAACGGCGAAAAAATAGTTCTCGTCAAAGCCGTTTGATTTTGTCGCTATCTTTATTGGTTCCAGAGATATTTGCGCTCAAACTCGAAAGTTGTCGTAAAACGTACTAAATTTTGCACGTTTTTTGCACTCCCAAATTTTAAGGGGGCGGTGCCCCCTAAAAGTTGTACCCGCGTTATCACACCCATCTAGCAGAACGTCACGTGGCAAAGTTTCACGAAGCTACTTACTTTGGCTCCAAAGATATTTCGTCCAGTACGCTACATTTTAAGCCAATTTTGACTCCCCTTTAAAAAAAGTTGTAAGGGGGCCCCCGTCCCCGGTGGCAAGTGCGCTAGTAAGACTTGGTCATTCTCTAGCGCGTATAAAAATTTGGGGGCGCAGCACCCCCTAGGCGCCGAAATATGGTCTATCGAAAAATGCGTTTTCGGTGGGTACAATTCAACAACGAGATCTCCAAAACCACTGGACCGACCTTTACCGGACTTGTTTTGCCTAACGCGGGAGGAATCGCTGTCGAACAAGTAACTCACCGATTTTGAATATCTTTATTTGTTCCGGAGATATTCGCCGCCGAACTTTGAAGTCGACCGAAATCGGGACAAATTTTGCATGTTTTTGGCCCCTAAAAATTTTTTGGGAAGGGACCCTTAAAATTTTGGACCGGTATTATAAAATTGAGCGCATCTTCGAGCATCGTGCAAAATTTCGCGCCGATCTGTCCACGGAGCTCGGAGATTACGCGAGGGAAAAAAAGAAAGAAACCACAGCAAAATATAAGCCCGCTCCGCAAGCTATCGCTTACGGGCGGACTAATAAATATGATGTTTTGCATTTTACACTCGATATATTAACAAATGCAGTCTTACTAAACAGCATGTGATGATGATGATGATGATGAGCCTGAGACTGAAGGCACTGAACACTGGTCGGGTTGTTTTTGCTTCACCTGCTTCTGCCGACCTCCAGCAGACGCACTGATCTTCTCAGGCCTAAAACAGCAGACAGCAGCTGCAAACATCAAAATACCACTGAACGGAACTGGTGACTAATGACCAATTTCTAGGAGAAAGCTCAGTTCAGTTCTGTTCAGTTGCTATATACAACATCGACAAAACATTTCGTAGCCAAACAATTTTTCGCAAATTTTGGACGAAAAAATCGTACAGAGAAACTGAACTGAACTGAACAGAACTGCTGACCAATGACCAATGGGCAACACTGATAAACTAGCTCAGTTTTTTGGACATGTGGCATATATTAATGAAACATAATCCTACAGAATACCCTTCGTGACACAATGCCACATTGTTATTTTTATTTACTTACGTGCCCAATAGCTAGCAACATTACTAAAACTTATAGTCAGATTTGACTGAAATTTTTGGTAATACCTAGATTTAACCTATCAGACAACTACGTCGTGGGTCAAGAAATATGCAAAGTCAGAAGTTGCAATTTTTCTATAGTCGCTGCAAATTTTAGACAGATTTCCGACAAAAAGTTGCAAATTATTAACAGATAATTGTTAACTGATGATGACAATACCTAAAAAAAATCCTCTTATAAACAAATTGCTTAATAAATTTTTAATGCAAAGTTGTCTAAAAATACATAACAAAACATGAAAATGGCTACTTACTTACATACAGATTTCTGCTGTGCAACAAGTCAAATTTTTCATTTCCTAAAAAATACAGCCATGCCCCCTTGACTCTGACAAAGACAGTCTATGCCACTGTTGCTTACTCATTGGAGTTGGATATCAAAGACGATGCTAGAACTGGAGCTGGCGAAACGGTAGATGTGTCAGTTTCCTGAGCATGCGCGAGACGACGTCTATCACGCTTTTTAGAACGAGAAGCTTTCGCCGCTGCACTCAAACGTCTACGAGGCATTGTTTAGCACTACAATGCAGAACAATACAAATCATTTTATAATTCATCATCACCTAGCCCAAAATCAGGCTTATTCAGTATTATATCAGAGTCCATGTCAAGCCATATCTGTTTGTTTGTAACACAGACTTAAAAATATATTGTTTTTAAATAAATTTAGTAAGCTAATTTATAACAAAGTGACTGATATTTTTGTCCCAACCACAGTCCTGGTAATGCAGTAAAAAATATGGCTGCATTATTACACTAATATTGTGATAAATGTAATTAGATAAAGTGGCGATCTACCGCTAGTAATTTTCTGCTCACTAATGCAAAATCGCCGATTTACTCTTAGCACTGACTTTTACAAAACCATGTGCACGAAACAAAAAAAATCGCTATCACAGCTATAAATTGACGTACGACAATGCATTTTAATCACCGTTATAAATAATAGGTAAATAGCAAATGTGTGCACTTAACTTACCAGCGTTTTAATGCAATACAACATAACAATACTGAACTATTTTCCTCAATATCAAAGTAAAATATTCGATTACAACTTGACCTAGACCTTCCTCTGACTAAAAACAATAAAAAAGTAACGGTAAAGTGTACATGATCGTGAGCGTGAACCATTCCCTGGCGTGAACACAGTCACTCAGTTTCCACATGGTTTTCCGAAAAATGCGATTTAGGGTAGGTCAGCATGTGCGCTTATAACTTTGTTTTTAGTCGACGGATTTTTACAAATTTTTTTGCGTTCAACGCCGAAGGGATCGTTCCCGTCAAATCGTTTAGATTTTGTCGATATCTACATCGGTTTTAGAGATATTAGCGCTTAAATTCAAAAGTTGTCGTAAATCGCATCTATTTTTAAACGTTTTTTGCCATTCAAAATTTTAAGGGGCGGTGACCCACAAATATTAAACTTGCGTTAACACCCCAACCTAAAGGCACGTCATGTGCCAAAGTTTCGTCCGGCTACACGCCCTAACTCTGAAGTTATAAGCGCGCATTTATTGCATTTTAAGCGAATTTTTGACTCTCCTTTAAAAAAAGTTGTAAGGAGAACCCCCGTCCCCGTTGAAGACTGCGCTAGTAAGACTTGGTCGTTCTCAAGCGCGTGTGAAAATTTGGGGGCGCAGCACCACCTAAGGGCCGAAATATGGTTTTCCGAATAATGCGCTTTCGGTGGGTACAATTCCACATCT
>Ga0056128_1010150_pt1 | contig 11754 bp, 6 predicted proteins | sample WorMetLIZISLAND2_FD_71113 | JGI IMG/M metagenome (GOLD analysis project Ga0056128, IMG submission 71113) | Marine gutless worms symbiont microbial communities from Max Planck institute for Marine Microbiology, Germany - Olavius geniculatus... ... | reverse complement strand
GTGCCCTGTCATGTGGGGGGCACCATGAAAAAGTAGAGGGGCACAGTAAAAAAATTTTTTCCGGCGCTTTGCGCCGGAAATTGTGCCCCTCCACTTTCAAATTGCTTCCGGCGCCACTGGGGGGGAGGTAAAATTTCCCCGGCATCAAAGTCACGCGGCCCGAACTCAAATGCATTGGTATACGCCGAACGTGCATTGTCGACTTAGGGTAGGTCAACATGAGCGCTTATAACTTTGTTCCTAGTGGACCGAATTTCACAAAATTTTTTTTGTTCAACGCCCAAAAGATCGTTTTCGTCAACGCCGTTTAGATTTTGTCGCTATCTTTATCGGTTCCAGAGATATTTGCGCTCAAACTCGAAAGTTGTCGTAAATCGCGCCAATTTTTGCACGTTTTTTGCTCTCCCAAATTCTAAGAGGGGCCGTGCCCCCAAAAGTTGTACTTGCGTCAACACCCCCACCTAGAGGCACGTCAAGTGCCAAAGATTCGTCGGGCTACACCCCCTAACTTCGAAGTTATAAGCGCTCATTTATTGCATTTGAGGCCAATTTTTTACCCACTTTTGAAAAAAGTTGTAAGGGGGGCTCCCATCCTCGGTGGGGGGTGCGCTAGTAAGACTTGGTCATTCTCTAGCGCGTGTAAAAATTTGGGGGCGCAGCACCCCCTAGGGGCCGAAATATTTCTTCCGAAAAATGCGCTTAGGGTATGTCAACATGAGCGCCTATAACTTTGTTCGTAGTGAACGGAATTTCACAAATTTTTTTTTGTTCAACACCGAAAGGATCGTACTTGTCAACGCCGTTTAGATTTTGTCGCTATCTTCATCGGTTTCAAAGATATTGGCGGTCAAACTCGAAAGTTGTCGTAAAACGTACTAAATTTTGGACGTTTTTTGTTCTCCCAAATTTTAAGGGGCGCGGTGCCCCCAAATTTCGTATGTGCGTTAACACCCCAACCTTGAGCCGCGTCAAGTGCCAAAGTTTCGTCGGGCTACATCCCCTAACTCCAAAGTTATAAGCGCTCATTTATTGCATTTTAAGCCAGTTTTTGACCCCCCTTTGAAAAAAGTTGTAAGGGGGCCGCCGTCCCCGGTGGGGGTTGCGCTAGTAACACTTGGATCATTCTCTAGCACGTGTAAAAATTTGGCGATGCAGCACCCCTAGGGGCCGAAATATGGTCTTCCAAAAAATGCGCTTTAGGTGGGTACGATTTCACATCGAGATCTCCAAGGTCAATGGACCAAACTTCACCGTACTTGTTTCGCCTAACGCAGGACGAATCGCCATAGACGGAATGACTATCCGATTTTGAATATCTTCATCCGTTTCTGAGATAATCGCTGCCGAACTTCGAAGTTGTCCGAAATCGGGCCAAATTTTGCATGTTTTTGGCCCCTGAAATTTTTTGGGGTGTGGCCCCCAAATTTTGGACCGGCATTATAAAATTCGGCCTAGTACTGACCACCGTGCAAAATTTCACGCCAGTCGGCCCACGCATCTCGGAGATCTTGCGTGGACAAAATAAATAAAAAACATCTGGGCTAAAACATAAGTCCTTCCGAAAACTATCGTTTTCGGGCGGACTAAAAAACTTAACTAATTACAGTTCATATTCAGTATTGCACATGATGAAACTATTTACCTACTCACTGGCTTAGTGCAAAACGAAATGGCCAAGTTAATGTACAGTAACTACCAAGGCTGATGCCACTGAAATGTGGTCTGTTTTTCTAAGTGCCACATACTGACCCTTGTTTTGGTGGAGACTGAAACTGGCCCACAGCTGACACTAAAAAGAGGTCAGCCATGTGCTAAAAACTGATCTGATGAAAAACAGGCACAGTGTGACGGTTAGGTATCTCAAATATCACATGGCTTAGACCAGACACAGCAGCACACAATGCACCACTGCAAACTACTCAAAGTTCAACTAGATGCTTAAACTACATTCCTGGCAGCAAAAAAATGATGGCACACATGTAACGCTGACAGATATAGCACTTTACTTGTGACACTCACGTGATTGATCAATTTTAATAACTGGAAAAATTTTATCATTGAATTTTGATTAAATATCTGGTGCCTATAAATGAATCTTAAGTTTAGCTGTAAATATCAAAATCCACCATTCATGATCATCTATGCCTGCCAAAAGTAAAATAACATGCCAGTCTCTCTACAACATCAGCTGAAAAAAAACACTCAATAATTGTGTCTCAATGCATTTGTGACAGATGTTTGCTGCAAAAATGCTAGAGTCAAGATCACAAATTAAATAACTGATATTTTAAAGTATTTACGAGCCACATTAAAGTAAAGATTAACTAGAAATATGGGGCAGAGCCCAATGTGAGGTCGCCCGGCGCCGTAAGTCCAATTGGGGGACAGTTAAGGGGTTGAAATTTCGTTCGCAACAAAGCCACGTGGCCCAAGCGCAACTGCATTATCACATACATGTATAGCAAGCGCAAAGCTAAACTTGGGTGGTTCGAAATGAGACCACACAACTTTGTTGTTTGTGAACCTAAAATCACAAATTTTTCCGCTTTCAACCTGGAATCGATAGTAGTTGTGAACGTCGTTTTCCATTTATCAATATCTCTATCCATCCTTGAGATATATGCGATCAAAGTCTAAAGTTTTCCTTTACTAAATGGCCATTTGATGGCAAGTTGTGTCAGGAATATTTGTACCAAAAATTATCAAAATCTGGTAATTGGTTTTCAAGTTACAGTCGAAAATGTCAGGGATGTTTTTTTGAGACACAGTGTACAATGTGTGAGAATTTAAGAAAAATCAAACATGAAAAAAAGTTATGCGATTTTTAATTTTTTGCATGGAAGCTTATGGGCAAAAAAGGGTTAAGCTTATTTCTCAGGCCAGAAAAAAACTCAGGGATTTTAATTAAATATACCAGCATACTTTCATTGTTGCTACAAACAATGTGTGCAAAATTTCAGAAAAATTGAACTTAGGAAAAAAGTTAGCCAATACTCGTAATGCAGATTTTGGAAAAATGGCCAAAAAATTGGCTAGGGGAGCGATATGGAAATTCTTTCTCCAGCGTTTTTACACATTGGCCTCCCCTACAACTGTGCCAAAAAAACAAAGTTTAGAAATCGGTTTTCCCCAATATCTTCGGCACAAAAAGGACTTTATGAACGAAAACTGGCAGGCTCAAAGCCCATATTAAATCCTATTGTATGGTCAAAAAACGTGCCAATCAGTCCATAAATAAGCGAGATATCGATTTTCAAAGACAAATAATTTAGCACCCCCTAGCGGGGAAACTAAAAATATTTGTGAGAATTTTATTGCACTGTCCTAAAAGACGCTAAAAGCACTACCGAACGGTGTAAAAGAAAACGCAGCGATATCTTCAAAAATAAGCAAAATGTCAACGTCCAAAAAAATTCCGGTTGCGCCCTCTAGCGGATGACAGAAAACCGTTAGCCACAGACTCTTTCGAGAATTTGGCAGCGGGCCTTAAGGGCTACGCGTCCCTGAAGAACGGAGACTGTCGACCTTAAATCGGCGGAGATATCGTGATAGGGGCAAAAGTCAGAAAACCCCCACTTTTTCCAAAACTCTGCGATAAATTTTTTACGAAATTTTGGGGGAGTTAGGGGACGCATCCCTTGATGTTCAAACGCAATCCGAGGAAAATCTATCAGTGTCATTCAGGTTACAAAGTGATCAAAGAAAATTTCGGTTTTGGGGGCTGGCCCGCAAACCGGAAGTGCTAGCCACAGATTCACCTGGAGGATCACTAGCGCCAAAAAGAGCTCTAATGTAAGGTGAAAAGATCGCAACAATGTCTTAAAAAGTGGCCGAGATATCGAGGTTCAAAAAAATTCTGGTTGTGCCCTCTAGCGGATGACTGTGAACCGCTACCACAAAAGTAATTGCGAGAAACGTTAGGAGACGTCTTCCTGAACGTTGCAGCTGAACCTGAGAAAAATCGCAATTTGCAATAAATATTACGAAAAGGTCGAAGAAAATCTCGGTTTTGAGGGCTGACCTTCAAACCGGGGCACTAGCCAGATTCCCCTGGGGGATCTCTAGCCCCCGCAGAGACCTAACGTATGGTAAAAAGATCGCGATGATATCTTGAAAAATGGCTGAGATATCGAGGTTCAAAGAAATTCATGTTGCGCCCTCTAGCGGCTGATGATGAACCACTAGCCACAGATTCGTTGCAAATCTCGGTAGGGGACTGCGGAGGGTACGTGCCCCCGTAGTACGGAGACCATCGGCTGTCAAACGGGTGCACAGCATGACCGTAAATTTTAGCTGAAAACCCATAGGAAACCATTGGACATTTACGGGCGACTCTGAAAATACTAAAGCGGAGTCGCTATAATAAACTCCTTAACACAAATGGCTTACAGCAGGGTGACTACCCACAGTACCCAGTACTCTCCAGAACACATTGCAGCATTTATACAGCTATGCTATGATTACATAAATTATATACACTAACTGTGTACCAACACAACATCAATCACATGAAGTTCTCTGACTTCCTGACAGTTGTCATTTCTAAGCTTTCCAAGCTTTCTAAGCTTATTAAAAACTTTTAAAACATGAACACTAGAAATTTGGGGCAAAGCACGTGAGTCCACCCAGTGCCTTAAGTTCAATTGGGAAGAAAATTTTAGAGGGGTTGAAATTCCCCTCTCTCGTAGCAAAATCACGTGGCCCAAACTCCAACGCATTAGCATACTCAGAACACGCATTGTCGACTATCAACTATAGTCGACATTGTCGACTATGTTGACTATAGTGGTCAACATCCGTGGCTGTAACTTTTTTTGTTAGTGGACCAAAGTTCAACAAATTTCTTTTGCTGAACCTGGCAGGTATTGTTGTCGATCAAGTTTTTTTCCAATTTTTGACCCTCTGGGAGGTGAGGCGCGTTCACTCCGTCAGGTGGCAGGTAACACTGTGTGATCCCATATGACAAGTGACGCTCAGTAGCTCTGTGAGGCGTTCGCTCCTTAAGAGCTGTATTCTGACCTTTACCTTTACCAGTGGCGTATTTAGGATTTGGCAAAGGGGGGGGCATGGCGAGCGCGCAGAGCGCAAGCCTATACCGGGGGTCTGGCTGAAACACTTTTTGCTTCTGAATGTTTAATGGAAACTGCAAATTCGCCCATTTTTTTCTGAAATTTGGAAACGCAGAAAATCACAGCGTCATATCAGATGCAATCTCACATGGTGATTTTAATCACATATTGTATCGGTATGAAAAAAAGACCATCAAACGCTGTTGAATTTTGCAATTCTTGCTGGAAAACGGCAAAAAATGCAACTTTTCATATAAAGTCGCCTTAAAAAATTTTCATGGTCGGTCCAAAGGGGGGGCCATCGCACCGTGGCCCTCCCCCTAAATACGCCACTGACCCTTACCTTTACCTTTAGTAAGACTTGGTCATCCTGTAGCACGTGTAAAAATTTGGGGTGCAGCACCTCTTAGGGGCCAAAATATGGTCTCCCAAAAAAAGTAGATTTGGGTGGGTATGATTTGGCCTCAACAGTCAACAGTCAACACCCCTGTAGTTAGTAAACCTGACCTTAGTTCACCTGACTTATTTGCCGAATGCAGGAGGAATCGCAGTAGATCAAATACTTGTCCAATTTTGAATATCTTCATCCGTTCCAGAGATATTCGTCCCCAAAGTTTGAAGTTGTCTGAAATCAGGCCAAATTTTGCACGTTTTTTCGACCCTTAAATTTTTTGGGGGAGGGCCCCTCAAATTTTTGGACCCAATTTTCAACTAAGCCTACTACAGACCACAGTGCAAAATTTTGTGGCAATCTGCTGGCAGAACTCGGAGATACCATGTGAAACAAAAAAAAGATCTGCGCTAAAAAATAGGTCCGCTCCAAAAGATACTTCGAAAGCTATCGCTTCTGGTCAGACTAAAAAATACAATTCAGTGTAAGTACCAGTACGTACAATGATCATTAACGTCAACTTGAACTAATTGCTTTAGCATATTACTTCCCTCCATTCTTTCATTCCGAGCCATTTAATTTTCTGCACAGTTAGCCAGCAACTTATTACAATTACTAAGGCTGTCAATTTTTTTGTTGCAAAAACTAAAAATATCCATGGGTCAGTTGTGGCAAGCAATGCATCTCTCAAAACGTCAGAATACAGACTGTTCAAAGCCCAAAATTGACGTAAATCATGTTGATTTACAATTTGTGGTATTTTTAAAAAAAACTGTGTTATGTGCGATTGCCAAGAAAAAAATTTGCATCCTGATCAACTACAAGCAGTGAACTACTGACCGGTGGATAAGGCTGGGCATGGAATGCAGCAGCGGCAACGGCAGCTGCAGGATCGTAGCTTGCTGGCACCGATGCCATCTGGAGACTGTAGCGTGGCATGGCTGGTGACTGGTCACGGCCAGGTGGGGCTTGCAAGTATGCTGAGCGATGAGACATGTTGGCTGGGCTAGGCGGACCACATGGCTGCAGACGCTTGTTCACAGGCATCCCAACACCGTAGAGTGATGATGATGATGATACTGGAGCAAGCCTATGATACACGTACACAGCAGAATGTGGTATGGACCTCAGATTGCACGACGTGTCTCATGCCACATAGCTAACACTTGACAGTTGTGGATGGGACACACACTGCCACACCAGATGGCACCAGAGACGGATTTAGATGTGTTCAGAATGTTTGGCTGAAGACTACCAGTACCTCCACAAGAATGGCTACCCGTTTAACTGACTGCCATGACACTGGAAACATGCCATAGTGAAACTCACCCGCCAGAAAAAGTTGTGCTGTTCTCCGATATTCTTTTGCCTGTAGTGGCCCTTTGCTTGTGGGGCCTGCCACAGAGAGTCAATTAATATTTTCCTGATGAAACACAATTAATTAACAAAATTTAGATGACCATCAAAGGCAAACAATACCAGTACATCTAATTAGCATTCAACTGCGCTATTGTAATCACTTTGTACCAGTGTGGAACTGTTTCCTATTCACCTTACCACTATGTATACTTCACTTTTTCTTAAATCGCCGAATTTAACGCAAATAATTCGTTTTTTGAACTATATTCATGTGACCATATTGTAGTCAACAAAATCTGTGTAGAATATCATGCTAATTACGCCTACAAACTTTTTGTCATCTGTCAAATTTTTAGTGATGTGCTAAAATTTTGAATAATGTGTGAAATAATGAATAATATTGATATCGATATTTTAAAATAATAAGTAGGTAAGCTTCATACAAGAAAAGAAACAAGACATGAACACTGAGCAAGGCAATATTCTTTATTTACATAACAGAAATGGTCTATCCGATTGAACTTATAATATGACTGTACACCACTATGGAAAAAAAAACTGATTTTTTACCATTGCAAAATATTACAGTTTTTAAAGCAAAAAAACTGAGAAATTTCCCCCAGACTGAATTTTTTAAAGCTCTGCAGATAACTGGTAACATTTGCTTACTTACTGAAGTATGTGATTTAGTTTCAGCGCACACTAAACTCCAATGCTTGGCAAAAGTTGACTAAACAGTTGTTATGTAAAACTACATTCACTAGTTTAATCAAAATGAAATGGTTTACCAAAAAACTTCTAATAAAAACCCCCGGCATTTATTTGTACATTTGACAAAAACCCCCCAGTATTTAATAGCGACCAGGCACTTACTGGAGACCCGGCATTTATTTTTATCTTGTACAGATGGAAAAATACTGGTACCTGCCAGTAATGGAAATTAATGCTTATAATTTTTTGACCTCTCCCCAAAACTTCAAATCTTGTCAATGGGCAAGAGCATTCATTCTTGCGTGCCTGTCAAATGTCCATTAAACTAACTACCCAGTATCATCGCTGCGCATGGGCCTGTTATTCTAGCACATCCAACTTAAAATACGGTTGAACACTAACAGCACCCACACGTCATAGTGAAGTGATCTCTTACGAATGGACTCTGCAATTGGAAAGTCTCAACTTGTCTCTTTGTCTCGACCTTAAGTTATCCGATTATTCCAAGCTCCAACCTGGACCTCACGCACATACTCGGTATGGTATACTTGGTATGTCAAAATATCAGCAAAAAGCTAACCTGGTCTGTTATTTGTAGTACTGGTAATACAGAAATGGACTTTACTTTTATTATAGAGAACTATATTGCCTGGTTAGTGCGAACTGGTTTCTCTGCATTGTTTGATATTATTGAAAATTACTGTACATTAAACACACTGTGCAGTCTCAGTAAAGCAGAGATTTTTAGTGTGTTTTTCTGTTTTTCAAACTGTATGTCTCTGGTGCCTATGATTTCATAGTAAATACGCAAACAGTGGTCTTTAATACTGGTGTATTGTGGCTGCTAGACTGATGCCCCACGTCTATATGGTACCGGCGTTTATTGGAGACCCAGCATTTATTTGTACATTTGACCAAAAAAACCCTAGTGTTTAATAGAGACCCAGCATTTAATGGGGCCCCAGGTATTATTAGAAGTTATACAGTAGTTAAAACAGCACTTTACTTGTTAACTTCTAGTTAGGCCTACAAAGTTAATAATATAATTTTAAAAAGGTAGTTGCATCGTTTTTGCAATTTTTCATTCTAAGATATCATTGGACTGATGGCAGAGAACTGCGCATAGCAACTGCTGCAAAAATGAATGGAAATAAATTTGTAAATCAAAACAGTGACTAATCTTATGTTATAAATGTACAAAATATCAGGTTATACGCTTGTTAATGGCGACATGCAATGACTGACACTTTGAAAATAGCAAAAAATCATTAAAAAATGATACCACTCACCATCACATCGCCTAACTGTCTACGTGATCTTGATCTACTATACGATGATCAGACGGCCAAAGGTTACCAACCTGTCCTCGGATCACTGCGTTCTAAATTACTTTTCTGCACACTACTTCGTCTTATTAGTCAATATCTAAAACAAAATTGGTGGGTTTTTGCTTCATTTTTGCTCCTGGTGTTACCGATCGGTAACACCGGGCCACTTTATATCACTCGTGAGCAAAAATTTCGTTTAGGGTTGGGGTTAGGGTTTAAAGTTAGGGTTAGGTTTTAGGGTTAGGGTTAGTGTTAACTACTTTACATGGTCACACATTTCACATTTAATCGCTCACATTTCATCGAACACGCAAACGCAAACAAGCGTAGAATATCGACACACTAAGATAACTATAGCTCGCGGTGATAAATACGTTACGTTACTTTGTGACATTTATTGTTTTTCCGGTTCAAATGTTGCTGTTGACAAATTCTGTTTCGCTTGCATTAAAACTTGAATGATGCTAAGTTAAAACGATTTAAATCAATGACTGCAACGCCGATCCATCAAAAAAGGTACGTTTAATACGTTACATCGAACAGAATTTCGCAAAAGTTATACATGACGTCGCATTGGCCATCGAAAGGCATAATGCCACGGTCAGTGCTAGGGGTAGATCGGGGATCTCGCACTAGTGAGCAGAAAATTACTAGTGGTAGATCACTACTTTATCTAATTACATTTATCACATTATTAATGTAAGAATGCAGCCATATTTCTTCACTGCATTACCAGGACTGTGGTTGGGACTGAAACATCAGTCACTTTGTTATCAATTACCAAATTTATTCAAAAACAATATATTTTAAAGTTTGTGTTACAAAGAAACAGATATGGCTTGAGATGGACTCTGATATAATATTGAACAAGCCTGATTTAAACACATGGCAGTGTCGTGGCATGGTCCTATGACTACCAGAAGTTCTACCATGTACCTAATAATGTGCCGGGTATGAGTAATTTGTGGAAATGCGAAATGCGGAAAGTAATTTGCAGAACGAAATCTGCGGAATGAAGATGAAGATGAGTGCGGCCGGGGTGTTATCGGTTGACAGGCATGATTACGTGATCAGCCCAATTCCGCAGTTTAATGCCTACCTTCCGAGCTTGACGTGGTGGTAATTTGCGGAATGCATGGTGCGGAATTGCTGTAGCTAACAATGGAAAACAACAAAAACGTTGCAAAACGTAAAAAAACGCTAAAAAACGTTAACACTCCAAAACGTACAATGTGATTGTGAACTGTGACTCTGTAATAAACTGATTTAATTTTACGACTATAATATTACTGATTATATTTTTTTTATGTCTTTTGATGTTTGAAAATAGGCCTACTGTTGTTATTATTTAAATTTGTGCTGCTGTAGCCTGTTATGTTTAATAAATATGTTTAAATCATTATAACACCTGTGCTGAAATAAACAGCAGCCTATATACCTAGAATGCAAGGCCATATAGTGACATTACAAATCCAATAAACAGATGAACCTCGATACCATATTACAACATCGTTATACTCGCTACATCATCATGGAGGTGCAGGATATAATAGACTCGTTCTAGTCAATGGAGAAGGAAACAGAAGTGCGCCATCGTCCTCCTGCCACAACTACTTACATCTTTAGCTGGACTGGGTATGGGTAATTTGCGGAAATGCAGAATGACAAAAATGAGATATGACAGCGGCGTATTTTAATCTAAGCATGAGATATCGCGTACAGTAGCCTACATTGCTCGGTAATTAGTGGCAATAAATGCTGAGTGCGGCCGGGGTGTTATCGATCGGTTGGTCAGTCATTCCGCATATTACCAACCGTTCCGCAGCCTACTTCTGCAGATTTCATTCCGCAAATTACTTTCCGCATTCCACATTTCCGCAAATTACCAACACCTTAATGTGCCTACCCGATCTACCTCTAGCAATTTTCCAGTGCTAACAGCAAGATCACCGATCTACCGCTAGAATTATTGTAATGCCACGGCTACGCCAATTCTAGCTGTTTTACTGTAAAAAAACCTCTCTCAACAAAAAATAACAAAAAACCACCAATTTTATTACATATAATAACTCATAAGACGTAAATCTTTGCAAAAACGCTGTTTGAATCACTAAAATTTGAGGACAGGTTGATAAACTTTCGCCGATCAGACCAGTTTATTAGCAATCAAGCTATATTTCTGACTGGATTTTAAGTGTTAATACCTATCGTTTTGACTTCGAGCAGACATCTTCTCGTCTTCGGAGTAACGCCGTATTTCCGGCGAAGAGTGGCAGGCATTTAAATAGAACCCGACCGCAGATCTGCACTAACGAAGCATACGTTGTCACTTAGCGATCAGCAATGCCGTCAAGAGCGGGCAGTTTATCGATATGAGAACTAAAAACGGATTTATATTGACGTCTTTTAACAACAAAATATTTAACACAAAACCACACGTCGACTCGGACAGCACTCAATAGGTGGCGTAGGCGATCAGTAGCCTCGCGTTGTTTAATTCATCGATTGATTTCATCGATGCATGACGTCACGATGCATCGATGCAAAACAAAGCTGCGTTTGGTCGCGTTGTTTGATTAAGGGATTGACTGCATCGATGCATCCAAACCGTTGTTTAATTCATCGTTGCATTTCAACCGAACCGTTGTTTTATTCTTGGATGCTTCATCCGTTCAATCCACCTCAAACCTCTATTGATGGAATGCCCGGATGTTTGATGTAAACAAAACTGCCACGCCCACCGCAAGAATTGCGAGAAAGTGTTATTGTACAATATAATACAATACAATACAATGGAAAATTTGCACTCAAAAACTGACAAACACACTGTCAGTTTAATCTAGCACATAAACTAAAAAGAACTGAAATGTTTAAAAGAAAAATGAAATGAGAGATA
>Ga0056128_1010146_pt1 | contig 11754 bp, 6 predicted proteins | sample WorMetLIZISLAND2_FD_71113 | JGI IMG/M metagenome (GOLD analysis project Ga0056128, IMG submission 71113) | Marine gutless worms symbiont microbial communities from Max Planck institute for Marine Microbiology, Germany - Olavius geniculatus... ... | reverse complement strand
CGTCGCACGCCGGGAAGCAGTCAACAGTGCGATCAGCCAGCACTGCTGCTTACGTATACAGTGCGGGCGGCCGGTTAAGGACAGTGGCACAAAATGGGAATGGCTGTAGTAACGGGCTGCGCGCACTGATCGCACTCTTTAGCACGACCGTCTCCTAACCCCATTCCTAACGCTAACCTTATCCCTAAGCCTAATCCTAACCCTAATCTTAACCCTATCCCTAGCCATAGCTCTATCCCTTTTGCGACATTCGCAGATCGGCACATCCGCCGATCCGCTTTTTACCATCGTCCTTTCTGTGGATCTTTTAGCCTCGCCCGACAGATTCTCCTACTCCCGAATTCAACCTAGAACTGAGGCATCACACCTTAAGTCTAGTCACTACAATTTCAAAAAAATACTTAAGTGATGACGTCTTACTGTCAAGATAATGTTCCAAGTATACCGCCGCTGCCATTTTTCTATGATTTGCTCAAATCTGCGGCAAATATCGCCAAAACAAAACAATGCTTTGTTTACATTTCAGTTTGCACAGCGCGCACAACGCAATAAATAAGTAAACGTTAGTAAACCTGTACTGTTACAAGATACTTTTCGTAATAAACGCAGCTGACGCAGCTATCGCAAGTTCGCAGCTCGCAACGGCCAAAACGGAAGGAATCCGTCGAAGCGTTAGCTAAGCAATGATTCTAATTATAAGCCTATAACGTATGTGATTTTTTTATTTTGTAAATTATATATATATATATTTTTTTTATTTATTCGTGTTCAATTTTAGCCGACTGTAAAAGTAACGGTCGAGCTGTTGTCATGGTTGTCGTCGTCTGTCTGTCCGTCACGGACTCACGGATGTAATTGTAGCTAAACGGTAAGTCGTAGGGGGTCTGCGATGGTAACATCAGATAGGGCGATGGCGACTTCTTATAAAAAGTGGTCATAGGCTGTCAATATAATAACCATTGTGTCCATCTGCAGCGGTTTGGCCGCAATTTTGAATAGAATGTTTAAAGCTATAAGTGGCCGTATCTCGAAAACGGCGATTGATGCAGCTTAGGTCAATCACTAATAGGAAGTGGCATACGCCTTGTCAAATTAATCGGAAATCGACCTTGGATGACCTTGAAGGTCGTTACGCGCTATTGCGGCTAAGCGGTGCGAGACAGAGCTTAAGTTGCTATTGATCACTAACAGGAAGTCGCATATTGGCTTTCAAATGACATGAAAATCATTCACCTTGAATGACCTTGAAGGTCAGTATTGCAACAGGAACTGTATGTAGGCTGTAGCGTGTCTAATTCCGACTAAGGCGTTTTTATTGTGAAAAATAGCCTATTTGCAAAACCTGCGATTAATATTAATTTTTCCTTGTTCATTAAGGTCCTACTCTGTATAGCTATTCATCTCACCTGGCAAGATGACCAGGTTCGTGGAACAGTATAGCTATTTATATCTAAGAGCTGCCTTCTTTCTCGCCTTCTTTTGGCGACGTGAAATATGGTTGTCCACGTGTGCTTTCTCGTAGATCTGATGTTTCGCTGCAGGGCTGACGATGCGTCACCATGGTGATGACGTTAATATGACGTCACAGCTTTGCTGCGGCTTAAGAGATGTGGCTGCAAAATTTTAGAAAAAGTGAAATTTTCTCAAACGGACGACCCCTCAGCGATATCATTTCTAGCACATAGGCCTAGCACGGCCACGTATACGACATGGGTCTGCTTGCAAAATTTCACCGCCGTACGTAATGCCGTTTGGGAGTCAACTCCCCTGGTAAATCTCAATTATTATATAGATTAATAGCAACCGTGGAGCTCACTCTCTCCGTTTCCGAGTTCTGGCCATTTTCCCCTTGAATTTCCCCCTTCATTTAACGCCCAATTTAAAAACGTTCCCCTTGCACTATAGATCGCTGAAATTTTGCAAGCCCGAGTTTAAGGCACATGGCTAATTATTCGAGTAAAAGTTATCTTCTACGACCTAACTCTTAGTCACAATACATCCGTTACAGATGACTACGAACAGACAGACGGACAGAGAGACGACAACCATGCCAATAACTCGACCGTTACTTCCGTACGGTTGGCTAAAAAATTCACGACCGTCACGATTTTTATAAAACTGAAAATGTGACTTTGAAGACCTTCTGACATCGAATTCCAAAACTTTCAAGACCCAATTTGATTTTCAAGAACGTTGCAGGGCTTGGAGAACGGGAACACTTTTTTAAAAGTACTGTCAAGAACGTGTGGCCACCGTGCAGGTTTAGGTGACCCAATCCAGTTGTGGCAGTTTCTGCTGGAGTTGCTGTCCGATAGTCGGAACTCGACTTGCATCACGTAGAGGCGCGACGGCTGCGCGTCGTCAACGTCTGCTGTGTTCCAGATCACCAACCCCGACGAGCTGTCACGACGCTGAGGTCAGCGTAAAGGCAGAACCTCAATGAACTATGAGAAGCTCAGTCGCTCTCTACGGTACTATTATGAACGCAGCATCGTCTCCAAGGTCCCCGGACAACGATACGCCTACAGGTTATATAGGCCTACCAGGTAAGCCTCTATAGGCCTACACTGTGTACAGGATTAAGAAGGGACACCGGCATTATCGATCGTAACTTGAAGATGGATTAACAATTTCTAATAATTTTCGGTACGAATATTTCTGACATTATTATAAATATTACTCTTAATATTAACTGCATGAGACAATAAACACGTAGTTTTATGTTTTCTTAAAATGTGTTGTTACGAAAGTTGTGTGGTTTTCACTTGCTTTTAAGACACTAAAACATTGTACAAGACAGTATAGCAACGCAGTTTAAGGCGTCGTACTGAGATCTTTAGTGATAGTATTATTACGAATTTTCTTTTGATTCTAACAGTAAAAGAATTTAGAAAATCGGTTAATATTAATTAGGCCTAATGAAGCTAAGGCGTATAAAAATCAGTGGCGTAGCCAGGATCTACATGTAGTTATAATGGGGACACTTGAAAAGTGGGGTATGGAGAGGAGTGTTCCTTCCCCACGGGGAAAGGTTTGGGGAGAGAAACTGTGCTCTCTCCCTATAAAATTTTTTTTAGATTTTTTGTGTGAAAATGACGTCTTTTGGTGCATTTTGGGCACTACTTTGAGTACCGGTAACTGAGTAGGCTCCTAGGGGGGCACGTGCCCCTAGTGCCCCCCCTATGGCTATGCCAGTGATAATAAATGCAATTTTTGGCCCACCCTGTACAATTAATGTGTGACATTTACACGTGCGGTTTAGCGGTACGGTAGCATGGCGCTGCGATGGTTAGGGTAGCAACAGCTTTCGGTGAAAAAATTTAAGACCTTTTTGGGGACTTTTCAAGGCCTTTCAAAAACATGTACCTATTTCTGACCCGTTCCTGCCGCGATATTTTAACAGGTTTCGTTTACGTTTATGGCATCATACGAAAAAAATTCACATCGCGGTCAAGACGACCTTGCATAACTAAAATTCGAGGACTACTTTCAAAATTGGCTGACATCGAATTCAAAAACGTTCAAAATTAAATGTGGTTTTCAAGAAGAGCTTTCCATGGCCTGGAAAAAAGTGGAAGTTTACTTCCAAGAACTATCAAAAACCCGTGGCTACCCTTGATGGTGTAAGTTCGACTTCGCCGGTATCGCGCAGTTGCTGAAACCACTATAGGGCGTGTAGCAGCTGCTGTATCATCAGCGTCAAAGGATCTCACATCACTTAGTTCACTGCAGTACGCGTCATGTCAGTGCAGCTACGGTTGTCACGCAGACTCCATTCCCGACGTTCACCGCGTCACTTCACGCTCTCTCGCGCCTGCGCAGACGTCCACTCAGTGACTGCTGGTCGGCTGATCTGCGCATGTCCGTATCCGCCTTCGACGCAGCCATTTCCGGTCGCGTCGGCTCTTGTGACGTCATATTACAACGACTGATATTATCAGATGTACTATAGTGCAAACTGCAGCCGGTGTAAAATGCTGTGCTTCGACATAACCCCTGCTCCCCGCCGGACATACCTCCCTATAGGACAGTACCCTCCCCTAATTACCGGCAAGACTGCACATTCTTTGTTTAATACATGCCCGAGACAAAAACAAACGCGTTTTTTCGTCATATCATAATATTTCGTTCACACGAGAAAGCTGGCTCTGCGAGCTGGTTCTACAAAAGCGCACGACGTGCGCTCGTCGTGCGCTCTATGTCTAAGAGCTGGCTCTTTAAGAGCGCACGTCGTAGAGCCAGCTCCCTCGCGTTTTTTTCATGCAAATTACTTTACGTTAAACAACGGACTCCTGGTGCGGACTGGGGGACGCTGAAAATGCAAGACTGAAATTTGCGAGACTGGAATTTGCAGCACAAACGCGGTAAAAAATGCAGGGGTGGAAAATGCGAGACTGGAAAATGGAGCACTAAAAACTCGGGGCTGGAAAATGCGGGTGGTTAATGTATAGTTAACTTAAGCCATGAAGCTGAAATATACATCTAAGGCTAGGCTATACTGCATGCAAAAAGTCATGTAAAACTGTACCATTAAAACATACAGTTTGTTGACTGCAAAATATGCCAGATATCCAGTTATGAAAATAAGCCTATCATTTCGGGAAACGTTGCATGTTGTGCACTTGCACCGGACGTTGGACAAACGTCGTCAAACAAATGACGCAGAGACAGTTCTTTTTTAGCGCTGGTAGAACTACGCATATTAAGTTATCAACCCTATCAGCACTACTCCAATTTCACTCTTATTGTATTTATATTTCATACATTTTATTTCTTTTTAGATTATATAGTAGATTAAACCGACAGCCTGTCTGTCAGTTTTTCAAGTGCAAATTCAATATCACATATCATAACACCATCCAACTCACACGCTCATTTTCCTTTATATTTCAGTCTCGTATTTTTAGTCTCCCCGCGGACTACATAGCGAGCGGATCTGGTGTAGGTATATAAGCAGGCAAGCACTCCATAAATCCGCTATTCTTTTAGTAAATATTCATTTGCTGTAACTTAAGTCATTTAATCTGTTTTGTTTCAATTTAGAATTACGACCTCGTGTTGTACTTACGTAGGCTAAGTGCATGTATACACGACCTTTATATTTTGTCTCCGATAGTTTTTTTTCTGCACGCTACATGATCTGTGGTGGTGTTTAAAATTTAAATAAACACGTGCGTAATATTATACCCGTAGATTGTTTTTCTACTTCGGATCCGGAGTCGTAAGACGCTGGGCGTTGTAATGCTACATACTTCTTTACATTCCATACGTTTTCGACTGCAGTAAGGCATGCAAAGAAGTACGCTGCAATGAACACGCCTCACTCGCTCAGGCAAATGACAGACTAGGCACTTTGATGACGTGCTGCCGCGCCGTCTTCAGGACCGTGTCACACTGGAAGAGTGCAGACATCAAACATCATCGTTCTAGCTACCCAGAAGACAACTGCTGGTAGTTACGACGCAAACGATCAGCACAGGTCTAGAAAAAACGAGTTTAGTCAAGAAGCGGTCACATTACAGAAAACAAAGCATCACACAATAATTTCATTTTCACTGTTGAGGCAGCTAAAAACAATATTCAGACAACGGAGTGATTAGATATTACACTGATACAAACGTGCAACAGGAAACTGGCAAATGGAATACACTAATAGTGAAATAACTCTTAGCAATTCTACTATTCTTAGCTGTAGGTCTACTACTAGACCGTAGGCCTATGCTAATGCGCCATTTCGTTTTCGTCGCCACCTCAGAGCATTTTTATACAACTTAGTTTTTAGGCTATCCTACCCAACCTCTGCATCTCGGATTCAGCTGGTATGGTGGCGAACGCTTTGAATTGCTCTGGCCACCCACCCACGAAGGCGCGCGGGAACCCAGGGTAGAGGGGGAAACTTTTAACCGTTCACTTCACTTCCTTTGTTGCGACTGAAGAAACCGTTTCTTGAACCCAACATCTAAGATCCCCACCTAAGGCGTGTTTTTTAAACTGGCTATATTCGTGGGTCGCGGCGGCGGCGCAGCCCCGTTCCGAAAGCGGAGAAACGAAGTGTCATAGCCTCATAGGGTGTTTACACGAACAACCCGCGCCCGACGTAACTACGAAGCAACTTGTGCAACTTGCGATACAGCGCTGACTGTAAGAACAGACAGGCGAAGCACGCACTGCACGCACTCGCTCCCTCCTAAGAGTCTAATTATTAGTTACTAAAATAGTGCAAAATGCATTAAAACGGCCCCAACACGCTACATTTTAGCACCAAAAAATCGAAGCCCCCTCCCCAGACGGGGAGGGAGACCCTCCTCACACCCCACTCCTCAACTGCTCCCCCTACATCCAGATCCTGGCTACGCTAGTAGAAGCACGTCGTCATCCTCATCCTCATTCTCATCATCATCACTATCAGCAGCAACAGCAGCAGCAGCGAACGATGACTGCAGAGTTCCAGTGACTGACTGAGCTGCAAGCAGTTCTGAACTGATGACGTTCTTCTTCGTACCGCAAATTCCACACCGCTGCGAAGTATATGAACGCGGCAACACAACGAAAGGCTTCTCAGACACAGACTCGAGCTTTCGTTCCGTCTTCCGAGTCTCAGAGACTCAGAATAACAGACTCAGAGTCAGTCTATCAGACTCTCAGACTGAGACTTCTGAGTACTAGTGAGTAGCGTCGGCGTGCACGCGGCTTGTTTTACTCAGGCGCGGCATCGCAGTAGTACGAGGCGTTCCCCCCTCCCCCGGCCAACAGCTGTTGCTGCTGCAGCTCCTGCTAGTAGCACGGGAGATGCTGACATTACAGCACCGTACAGTTGCACACAGAGTTAACTTACTGCTGCTGGTGCCAGCTCTCAGCCAGCGGTCACTTTCAGCGTAGCGTGTACGCCTAAGCGGTGTTAAGACGATCTGTGCATCTCTTCTGATACTCTAGTACGACGACTCGTGCACTGTTCCGATCTAATGCCGTACTGTGCGAGATATGGAAAAGCAGAAACTATAATTATTGTGTGTGACTTAATTCCCGTCATGGAGACGGTTCACTAGTCCGAAGGGGCACTTGTCCGAACAGCGCAAAGGTGGGGGATAGAATTACGGTTGTGATTAGTGATCGGATTAGGAATAGGAATAAAATACATCTTTGGCTTTGACGGACCTTGGTTATAGAGGCCCTTGACTATGGCGGCCCCTGGCTACGGCGGTCAGAAACCTGACCATTTTCGGATACCGAGTGGTGCGCGTTCGGATTAGTGACCACTGACCAGTCACCACACCCGCGTCATATACGCCTCGTACGTTGCCAGTGAGTTCTATCGCCATCTGCAGGCCTAGTTAGTTTACTTAGACGACATTTCTAGTGAGCTGTTGGCTGCAAGAATTAACCAATATAACAGCGCTCGTGTAGTTCACTTTCCTGCAGCCCTAGTACACGAATCGTTCCATAATCGACCGAGCGGCTCAGCGCAAGCTAGAGGTGGGCGATTCGGCTGATAGCAAATCCGATTCGATTCGATTCACTAGCAGTAGTGTCGTGGCAAGGGAACGAATGGTGGGAGAGGGCAGATGCCCATCCTAAATTTTTGGCTGTCGAAAAATTATGAAAATTATCTTCTTGTCGGGAAATGTTCGTCCAAAATGCAAACCTTGGGGCTGAAAAACCCCTATTTTGGGAAAATTCATGGTCAAAATTAAAATGTTGAGCACGCATAATTTATTCTGCTGAAAATTTGCAGCTTTTTGTCAGAATTCTTTCAAAAATTTGCAGTGTCTGTAGAAAAATTGCAACTGCTTGTCTAAATAAATGATTTGATTTGGTTTGAACTTCCGGCTTTGCTACTTTTTTGACCCTCGTATGACGCTGCCGTTCACTGGAAATTCAAGCTGCTGCAGTTGCTGCTAGTAGCACGGGAGATGCTGGCATCACGTCACGGAAGATAGGGTTAACGTCATTGCCACTCACTGATCACTGGTTATGCCTGTACGGAAGCTTATGACAATGTGATAGTGAAGTGAAACTAATCGAAAGTTGTGTGCAACGAGAACGCGCACATGCATACAGTTAACGCCAACTAGCGCGCAGAAACATGAGTTCGCCTACAAAGCTTGGCTTCAATAGGCCTACTTCACGAAATTGGCGGTTTGAGACGAAATAAGCTTCGATTCGCTTTGCCGAATCGATTCGAAAGCGAATCGATTCGAATCGATTAATCCCAGCTCTAGCGCAAGCTCGGCTCAGCCTGCCTCTGGACCAGACCAGACCAGACCAGCATGTACACTGTAAACTGTACACAGTGCAACTATGGCACCGCCGAGCCATTCGACAGTCATGAAGGTTCATCTGGAACTGCGGTGCCGCGGCGCGTAGCTATCTTTGGCTGTATAGACCGTCAGCTGCTGAAACAGCTTGACCGCTTTCACCCACCCTCTCCCCTCTCTCCCGCCCCACCAATCCCTGCTCTTCCTCATCTACTTTAGCGTCAGCAGTGCTGAATTAGACGTACTGTTGGAGCTGGACTACGGTTCCGCCCCTGCCTTGTGTCTTCATCTTCATCATCTCGGTCGTACACAAAGACGACTCATTAACGTTCTTGGCTAGGCCTAATATGAACCATGATCCAAACATTTGAAAGTTTAGCGGATGGATAAACCTGCCCCTACCGCTTTGTCTAACTCCGCACCAGGCTGTTCTGTTCCAGTAGTCAGTAGTAGAGCAAGATGCCGCCAAGAAGTTTCTTGTCATCGTCATCGATAGCGAAAACTAGTGGACACGGACAGACAATGACGTTTATTCCAGCCACAACGTCAATCCAAACGAAAAAGTGTCATAAATAGGGAGATGTGGAGATCAATTATTTTTGACGTACTTGACGGTTTTACAGATAAGATACAGATGAAGCATGGCAGGTGATGATTATTTCTATTTCAATTTGTTCGCCATTTTGTTTTAAAATATACTCTTAAGCCCAAAACTGTTGTCGTCTTCTGGGGGACGTTTCCAGAGCTTATATCCGCAACCCCTTATTATGAGACACCCAAAAGGTCTTCAGTTTTGCAACCCGATCCGCCACCAGTAAACACACGCGTGTGTTCCGCAGCTGCACTTAACACGGCGTAAAACTATCCGCCATTTCATTTGCATTAGAAATCAAAGAGAAATCACGTAGCCAGTTCGTCGAGTCCGATCGGTTGAATTGACGTTTCAGCCAAGCAGATGCAGCACGTGCAGTCGCAGTCGTCGACTACGCCGTTTCACTGTTAACGCAGCTATACCGCGTTTCGGAAAAAAAACTAAGCAAAATTGTTTTTGCGTTCAACACGGCAATGCAGGGGCGTCTACACCATATAAATCTTGGAGCAAATGACTTAGGAAAAAATAGGGGAAGGTTTCTTGGCCTCTAGTGGTCTAGTCTGTGTGTTGTCTTGTCCGTCGGTGTCAGAACAGAGTCAACCTGCTGCTGCTGCTGCACGATGATGATGATAGGGTTGCAAATGACGGTGTTACTGTTTGGTTAATCCTCGAGATCACGAATGTTGCTGTAACCAATGCTCAAGTCTGCCTCCCAGTTTTTACGGCATACTGCATTTCAGCCTGTAATATGCTGTTGTCATGATTTACGATATCGTGCAACCAAAAGTGTTGTGACGCTTAAGTGCAAAAAACGAATTTGGTGCATTCTAATTAGAATGCACCAAATTCGTTTTTCGCCGGGGCTCCGCCCGGACCCCGCTAGGGGGGCTCATGACGCTCCACCAAACCTCCTAGTTGGCTGGGAAGAGGGATGCCCCGTCCCCATTCCCCACTTCTTCGACGCCTTCGGCGCCTCGTTCTCGGCGCCTACGGCGCCTTATCTTGAGTTGGGGGAAACTTGCTCCAAAGACTTAGGGGGACTTGGGTGGCAATGCGTTGACACAAATTTTGTGAAGTGGAAAATGAGTCTACCTCACATAATTTTATCGTCTTGACCATCTTTGTGCCAAAAATGATCAAAATTCGTGAAAATTTGAAAGAGGTTTTGATAAAAAATAATTTTGCTTATGGCATACAGTTTTTCTGACACACGACGTATAACGCGTTCATTCTCCCGCAAAAGCGGTCGGCAACGCATTCGTTTAAAATACTTTACAATTTCAGTATGTTGTAATTATGATTAGGCAGAACAATTCTAGTCTGCCACGGCTGACAGAAAATTGCTCACGATAGATGAAATTAGAGAACTGCAGGTTCGTCGCCAAAATGAAGCTATACCCCCCCCTCAGCAGAATAAGCTTATTCATCAAGTACACGAGGCATAAAAACACATCAAAACTTATCGATCATAACTTGAAGGTGGATTACCGGATTTTAATAATTTTTGGTACAACTATTCATGATACAACTGGCAATCAAATAATTATTGAAGTTTTCACCTCACCCAACATATGTTTCTGCCCTACCCGGGAAAGTCAAAACGTATGAAATCGGCGTTAAAATGAACCAAAAGTGCCCAAAACCATCCCTGAAATTATTGATAGTAAGTTGGAGAAGGATAATGAGATTTTAATAGTTATTGGTAGGAACGTTCCTGACACAACTGGACAGCAAATGGCCATTCAAATTTTCAGCTTACTCAACGTCTGTTTCTGCACTATCTGGGGAAACGGGACAAATGCAAATAAAGAAAAAGACATAAGTAAATTTCATCACTCCAGACATGTAGGCCCTAACAGCCCTGATCACAGCCCATTCGACAATGTTTGCAGTGTTATGCAGCAGCAAGTTTATGGGACACTGTTTTTTAAGAATATCAATGAACTCAAGAAACGACTGGTTGAAGTCTGAAGCAGAACGCTGTTGACACTGCTCTCAATGAATGGAGAATGCTTCTCAGCTTCTGCGTGTTTGTGTTTACACAAATTGCCGATATTTCGAATATTTACTCACAGCAGTTCCATAACTGGACAGTTAGATAAACACTGTCAGCCAAAGTGCTAGAAATTTGCACAAAATGTGCTAAATGTACGTTATTTGAATTACTTAATGATACTGCATTAATTAAGAATGTAATATTTTGCTTGTTCTGTTTTCCCAGGTAATGCAGAAACAGACGTTCGGTAAGGCGGAAACATAAATGGTCATTTGATGGCTAGTTGTGTCCGGAATATTCATACCAAAAATTATTAAAGTCTGATAATCCGTCGTCCGTCAAGTTACGATCGATAAATTTTGGTGTGTTTTTTATGCCTCACAGTGTAGTTTAGAAGTATATGTTAAATTTCAATAATATGTCCGAGATAATTTAATATCAGCCACTTACGCCCATCCACTGGGTCCTTTTGCTGAGTGAAGTTTTGTCAGTGCGTGCGTTTAATACCGTAAAATCTTTTTATCTCACGCACGGAACTGCGTCTATAGCGGTCGAACTCAGCTTGCACTGGTAACGTTTTCGCAATTTTCGGCTGCAGTCGTGAATCATAAAGCAAACGACGGTGTAGTCTATGCGATCTGAGCGTGGGTTAAGTACGTCACAATACTGTCTGGAGTGGTATAAGCTTGCGCTGCGTACACGCTTATCCACCTCAGCATAAATACGAACACGCTGGGGGAGCTACAGCACTCATTACAGTCGCGTTGTGCTTGTAGCCTACACCGAGTTCTGTGTGCAGCTAACGATAACACTGCCACTTCCGCGTCAGCCGCGTACGCTGTACCATCCGCATGCTGCATGCACGTGTTCCTGTAACGCGCTAACGGTGCAGTCTAGGAAAGTAGGACCGA
>Ga0056128_1010145_pt1 | contig 11755 bp, 11 predicted proteins | sample WorMetLIZISLAND2_FD_71113 | JGI IMG/M metagenome (GOLD analysis project Ga0056128, IMG submission 71113) | Marine gutless worms symbiont microbial communities from Max Planck institute for Marine Microbiology, Germany - Olavius geniculatus... ... | reverse complement strand
GTAAATGGTTGCAGATAGGCACAGCCATGCTGCTTATCATAACAAGCACTGATGAGGAGCTTTTTACGAATGTCAACATCGATAACCTTGAATGACCTTGAACCCTAAAAATATTGATTTGCATGATTTTTTGGCGATTTTTGGCTGCAAAAAAGTGAATTACGACGAAATGGATGGAGATAGACTAAGATTACCTGCGAACAAGAACTGCTATAGGCTTTCGCGCGTTTCGTGAGCTTTGCTCAAATTTCTTGTTTAACGTGTTAATTTATTAATGCATTAATTTGACAGCTTTAGTTTGTATGTTTAGTGCTTTGATGCTGTTCATTTTGTTGTGCATTTAAGTGTACTAAGTCTTTCTTCAATGGTTTCCATAAGTTAGCTTTTTGTTGGTACTTGGCCTAATCGGAAGTTAGTTTTAACTTAAGTAAGTGTCTGGTTAAATAGAAAGAGTAACTGCAGCAGTATCAGCAGCAGTCGATAGGGTATTTACAGATAGTTTGGTTTCTTTATAAAGCGTTTGTGATGGAAAACATAGCCTGCTTTACGTGATGCCTGCAGTTTTCTTGCGATAAACAGCAGTATATATGCAGTGAACTGAAGACAGTGTGCTGTTTGATGTGTGCATGCGTGCAAAACATATTTGCTTAGTTGGGAAATGACATGCATTTGCCTGTTAGACATTTGGTACGTCGTCATCGCGAGCGACACCGCTGCGAGGTTTGTGGCAAAGCTTATCACAAACCATTCCTTCTGCGAATCCATATGTTCAATCGACACAAGGTTAAAGATCCATCACTGAAGGTACTAAGTATGCAGTAGTGATATTCTACTAGTTCCTCAAAGCATACTCTTCCAATGTTTAGCTGCCCATCATTTTCTTTTCGGTGTTTGTTTCTGACCTTATAGGTGGTGTATTTTTTTTATGTGCTTTTTTCCTCCCCCTGTTCTCCAATAGACAACATTGTGACATTGATGACTGTCTGGAGGATAACAGGGAAGATTATTAGAACTACCATTATTTTTAATTACATATGCACGCGTATAATGGAGTTCTTACAATTTTAGGTTTAGTCTATTTTTTTTGTGTTTTTGTAAAAGTTAAACTTTCTGTTTCTTAATTGTAAAGGTTAAACTTACTGTTCTGTTATTATGTGTTTGTGTGCATTCTGCCTGGACAGGCCATCCCCAAAATGACCTATACTGTGTCGGGTGGGAGGTTAAACCCTACTCACTCACTCACTTTTAGTTTTTTTCTTGATACTGTCTCACTGTGTCTTTTTTTGATAGTTAACATGAATTTCACTATCATACACTGCTTGAGCCAATCAGCATTGTTATGTTTGTCGTTTTCAAGCCGCCCTTATTTATTCATTTTAACTGTTTATTGCAGTATTTTTGCTCACTGTCAGTGTAACCCATATTTCCATCGGATTCTGCTCTGTAAGTCAAAGAAAGATGACACCGTACTTTTGTGCATATCTTTAATGTACAAATGTAAATCTTAAATATGCGAAACATCAGTTTATACACTTGTTAACAGTGACATGCAATGACTGACACATTGAAAGCAGCAAAAATCATAAAAAGGTTATATCACTCACTATCACATCACCTAACTGTCAATGTGCTGTCGAATAATATCATTTTTTAATGATTTTTGCTGTCTTCGATGTGTCAGTCATTGCATGTCGCCGTTAACAAGTGTATAAAGTATAAACTGATGTTTTGTACATTTATATTTGCTGTTTTATTACAAAAACAAAGTTTTTATGTTGATGGTCAATTATAAACTATCTTTTTTCCACGGCCATGAAGACACAGAACCTTAAATATTTAGGGGTCACGTGACGTCATTGATCACATGACCATCGGACTCGGCGAAGGCACTTTCCTATTGGTGGTCAATGATGACCATGCATTTGTCTTGCACCGTTACGGAGATACGGGGCCTCAGAGATATTTGGGTCACGTGTTTGATCTTTTGGGGTTACGTGACGTCATCGATCATGTGACCATTGGACTCAGCATATGTGGTTGCTTATTGGTTGTCCATTGGAACCATGCATCTATCTTCGCTGTTATGGGGATATAAAGCCACAAAGTTGCATTTGCCCATGTTTAAGGCCAAATGATGATGATTAGGGGCCGTCTATAGGTGAAATTTTTATACAGGAGCATTTTTGGCTGAAAATTTCTAAGTTTGTTTTTGGGCCCAATTTTCGACAGGGGTTAGATATTAACTTCGAATTTTGGTTCCCTAAAAGGTTTGACCTTTGCGCAAGGTGGCGTCGTTTGAGCTATCGCGTGTAAAAATCTCATAAGGGGTCTGACCTGTAGGTGCGTTGAAGAAAAAAGGTATATGTATAACTATGAATAAAAGTTTTTGCATATATTTCACCCATCTGTGGAGAAGTTCCCCTTGGGCGGATTTGCATGAAAATTTGTACGATGGGTCTCTTCGCCAACATAATCAACTGTGACAAATTTTATCTTAATCAAGTCAGGGGTTTTGATCCTGTGGGGGGTTGAATTTTTGACTTTTCCATAGGAAAGAGAAGTCGCCGTTAACACGGCTTGAACTACCATTCAGCCTGTGATGCGCCAAATGTGCCAGTGAAAGTATATGGACAACAGTGGTGAATGCTTTTTTGATCACTGTGCTGTATATACAGTACGTTTGTTTGTTTTGGTTGAAATTGCAGTTGCATCAGTGTACCCACAAAGGATGTAATTATGCATGTCCGACAAAGACCGGCTTGAACAGTCACATGCTGAAGCATGCAGAACCGGATGCGTTTGCTTGTGAAATCTGCGGCAAAACCTTCAAGCGTCAGACGTATGTCAGTCACAGTGTTATCAACTTAACAGATTTGATGGTTATTAGGTAGTTGATGCTGCATTGTCATTTGTGCTTAGTTATGCTGAGCAGTGATTACTGGTTATTCTGCATAAGAATTGGTTTTTCATTAATTTTACATCTGTGCAATTATGGGCATTCTGCAGTTGTATGGATTAGATAATGGTTTTTTAAAAGTATGCTCATTCTGCTTATGGTGTTCATGTGTAAAAAATGTGAATACATCTCTTTATTGCCACTAACAAATAATGATGCTGAGAGAATTGAAAATATCAGCAAAACAGGGTTTGCAAGTTTTACCCACAGGCGGTTTAAACCGCGGTTTAAACTGGGTTTGGCAAAACCAGTAAAACCCTCTTTAACCTAGGTAAAACTGGGTAAAACTCATTTTTTGACTGCAAAAAGCACTAGTTGCTTCCGTTTATGTCATAAACTTATAAGAATTGCTTTCTGACAAGAATTTGACATGTGTTCATATATAAATCTTTTAAACATCATGACAGCTAAATATGCACACACCTTAATCAGCTTCAATGAACATTGTGCAGTGTTAACTGCTGTGAAACTTAACACTATGAAAAATGCAAATAATCCACTAAGCAGAGATTACAATGAACAAGAAATGTGAGCTAATGCTCTCGAGATGCACGAAGGCCTATAGCAGTTCCTGTTCGCAAACTATCAGTCTATCTTCAGCCATTTCGTTGCAGTTCATTCTTGAAATGTGTGCTGCAGCTGAAGATCGCAAAAATCAATAAAACCCATTATTTTGGAAGTTCATGGTTTTTCATAGCCATCGATGTTGATACGACTAAAAAGCTCGTCACTAGTGCTTGTTGTTTTAGGCAGCATGCCCATGCCTATCTACAATCGTTTTCACGAAGGACTGGCCAACAATGGTAAAATAACAACTTTTACGGGGGTACCACTCTTTGATGCTTTCATGCACTGGTTTCCTTGAACCTAGAAAATCTAGACTTGTACCATCAGAATCTATGTTCAGTACTGAAAATTTCATATGCAGCTTCTTCATGTCTATCTCAGTTGATTTTGGCACAATTCATTCTTGAAATCTGTTTCCTAGCCCAAAGTCGCCAAAAAATACATAAAAACCCCCATTTTGGCATTCAAAGTCATCGTAAGTCATTGAATTTGGTGCCAATCGAGAGCCTGTGTACGACTTCCTATTAGTGATTAATAGTAAGCTAGGCCCTATCTCAAACTGGTACTGAGATACAGCGACTTACTGGCTGATAGTCGTAAATTTTCCCACCCGCTCTCATTTAGCATCCTAGTTTAGGGTGACCCCCTTTGAATTTATGGAAAAGCTTTACGGTTCCTGAAACTAGAGTCTTCCAGGCAGCCGACGGTGAAGATTTGGTGATACTGGTTTACACTCTTTTGACTGATCCATTAGTATGACGGACAGACAGACAGACAGGCAGACAGACAGAATTGCGATGGCTCAGATGCGCTATAGCAGTAGCTGCTTTCACACGTAAAAACTGAAAAAAATCAGTGATATGAAATACAAGTAGAAGTGCTACAAGTTACAACTAGTCTATAAGCAAGCAAAGTAGTTTGTATTTAATTTGTGTTAGCAGCAAATCCAAAACATCAACCTAAAATAATACTGCTGATCAACAGCAAAATATGAAAATGCTTAAAGTGTGGTCTGTATTCTAAGAACACTTAACAAACCAGCAAAAAAAAACTTTACATCAAACATCAGATCTACTCAGTGTCAGACTAGCAAGCAAGATTGTCGTCAAGAGTTTGTACTCTTTAACAAATTGGCAAAATCTCAACATCAATTAATTAGAGGTGTGCTTTTTTGACATACCATTTGTTTACTATTTGTTTACCGTATCCATTCATGAATGCTTCACATGGTGCTGAAAAAATATGAAAGGTATATCTTTACCATAAAATTTTTTCTCAAAATACTCCAATTAATCTTGGCAATGACATTCTTGTAAGTTATTTTTCAAATTTTTACAACTTCAGCAACCACATCTACCCCATCCAGCAACCTAGCTCCTACATGCAATACACTTGTATTATAGCCAGCAGCAGAAGTTGAGAAACCTAATGTAAGTTTTACCCACTTTTGCCCGGTTTAAACCTGGTGTTACCCACTGGGCTGGGCAAAACTGGTCTTACCCGGGTTAAATGCCAACCCTGCAGCAAAGTTGTGCAAGTCTTGCACTATTCGCCATTTGTCTATCAAAGTCTACAGAAAGGGGCTAATTCTGCTGCTCTGATTAAAATTTTGCATGCAGCGATAGGCCTATCATGAGTGAAAAGTATTAGTTTTGGCTTGCTGATTGCTTTTTGCATTGCTGAGGTTGCTGATCGTAGTACATTATTTAGCTGTACTTGGTAATGCAAATATGTGGTTTGTTGTTGGCAGTGGTCTTGATAGACACTTCAGCAAAGTTCACCTTGGCATTCTACCGTTCATCTGTGACCAGTGTGGTGTCGCGTTCGGTGACGAGCCGGAACTGCGAATGCATCTAGCTCGACACGCTGAGAGCAAGCCGCACTCCTGCAACTACTGCTCGTACTCGACGTTTCTGAAGGCCAGCCTGAAATGTGAGTGCATTTGAAGTAATTATGAGGGTCGTTCGATAAATAAATTACAAAACAACGTCATTTTGTTAGGTTTTCAAGTATAAGAAATTTGAAATGTGCGTTTTATACGGAAATTAATACTGAGTAGCACTTGTGAGTTTTATTACGATGACATCACTGCGACATCATTTATGAACATTAAATATGGCGACGTTGACACTGAAATCTTTCCATAACGAACATCGTGCTGTTATTGTTTCTTTTGTGGCCAAAATCTTAATACAAATCACATTCACTTTGAGATGCATCTAGTATATGGCGACAAGTGTTTTGCAAAGCCAACAGTAAGCTTAGAATTGAAATTTTGCATGCAGCGATAGGCCTTTTATGAGTGAAAAGTATTAATGAAATGTGAGTACATTTGAAGTAATTATGAGGGTCGTTCGATAAATAAGTTACAAAACAATGTCATTTTGTTAGGTTTTCAAGTATAAAAAATTTGAAATATGCATTTTATACAGAATTTAATACTGAGTAGCACTTGTGAGTTTTATTAATACTGAGTACACGTTTAGTGTAAGAAAATGCTAGGTGAGCAGAAATTCGCATCAGATTCCGAGATGCAGTCAGTCATTCTTCAGTGGCTTGGCCAGCAGTCTGCATCGTTCTTTGCATCGGGCATTCAGAAACTTGTTGACAGATAAGACAAATGTTTGAACGAACTCGGATGATATGTTACAAAATGAAACACTAATCTTTAAAATTTATGGAGGGGGCATTAACTTGTCAAGTTTGTTTATTTTTCATCCCTATGCTGTTTGTCACTTGTGAGTTATGATGGCTTACTGGTGGGGAAAATAATACACATATGGAAAGTGTTCTGTGAACAGTTAACGTCACAATAATGACGTCATCATCAAAAAAATTTCTGTACATGTTTAATATACAGTTCCCTACAAAACGTGTATTTTGGATTTTTCGATATTTGGAAAATAACAAAATAATGCTGTTTTGTGACTTATTTATCGAACAACCCTCCTATGTACTATTTCTGATTTCTTATGTTTTCCACAAGCGAACTGATTTAACTGTACATGTTTTGACAGTGACTAAAGTAAAAATAGCTCAGTAAGCAGACATAATGGTATGACAGTGTCTGAAAGTGCATCAGAAGTCATGACTTTATGCAAATAGAAATATGGCTGTTTTCATCATAATTTTTCTTCTTAAATTATTTGTCCATTTGACTAGTGCAGTTGTTTAAATTAACAGACATAAACAATGTGAATTGGCTGAAGTGGACAGTTGGTTAAAATAGTTGTTCTTGTTCTTTCTTCAAATGTAAAACAATTATAACTAGAAATTTGGGGTAGAGCTTGTTGTATGCTTCTGAGTGCTGGACGCTCTTGGCAACCGACTTGATGAAACTAGAGGTATTTCAAATGAGCTGTCTCCGCCGAATACTTGGGGTAACCTGATGCGATCAGCTACGGAATGACATGATAAGACACCATTGCATGGAACAACCCACCATTGGGAAGCGGTTTCAGTGGAATCATCTTCGATGGTTTGGACATGTGTGCCGAATGGACAATTCTCGCCTGCCGAAACAGCTTCTATGGGCAGAACGTCTGGATGGTTGGCGCTGTTCTCCTAATGCACCAAGGAAACAGTGGAAAGATCAGGTCGCTGCCGACATGACGACTCATCTCTCCAGGCGCCTTTACCGTGACCCCTTGATGGCGGCTGCCGGCATGACAACTGAGTGCGGTGCATGGCGAGGGTTATGGTATGACATCACCGGCATCAACCTACATCGTAGCCAGTTAAGCGCACTCGCACATCCAGATGTCTCAAGCGTCATTGGATAAGTGCTGATTCGATCCGGTAGAGTGCAACGTGAGGCTGTCCGGTGCTGTAGGGCCGATTAGGGAGAATTAAGGGGGTTGAAATTCTCCTCGTAGCAAAGTGACGTGGCCCGAACTCAACTGCATTGGCATACGCAGAACGCGCATTGTCGACTTAAGATGGGTCAACGTGAGCTGCATAATTTCAGGTGTTAGTGGACCAAAGTTCACCAAGTTTTTTTTCGCCCAATGCAGGAGGGATAGGTGTCGATCAAGTTTGTTTCCTGTTGTTGATATCTTGATCTGTTCTGCAGATATTTGTGACCAAACTCTAGAATTGTCTAAAATTGCGCGCACACTCGATTTTGGGTGTGTACGCATAGGCCAATGAAACTTTGTTGCTAAAAGACCCAAGTTCAGCAATTTTTTTTCTAACGCGGAAGAGATTGATGTTGATTGCATTTGTTTCCAGAGGTATATGCAGTCAAATTCCAAAGTTGTATGAAATTGTGCAGAGTTTTGGACATTTTTTTGTTCTCTCATAGTTGTGCTCAAATTTTTAATCCCACCTTGTGGTATGTCATGTGGCAAAGTTTTTTTTTTTGGGGGGGTTATGCCCCTTTCCCCACAGTTAATGAAGCCAATAGGCTAAATTTTCAGCCAATTTTTGACCCCCTCTGTAAAAAATTGTTAGAGGCCCCAAATTTTGTACCAGCATTGTAAAATAGAACATGCTTTTGACCATGTGGTAAAATTTCACAGCAATCAGCTGAGGGACCTCGGCGATCTCATGTTGAAAAAAGAATAAAACTGTTGTAAAGCATAAGGCCTTCTCAAACTATTATTCAGAGTGGCCTAATTATGTAGCACCATGGCTTTAGTCTTTCGATTCAGTGGCTTATTGCTGCTGCATATATGAGAGTGATCATATATATTAACTCATTTTTAAAATGTTTGCATTCATTTTGGTGATGATGATTTTGTGTGTTTGCAGCGCACCTGTTCTGTCGGCACCAGGTTATGATGGACAGTGAGATGCCAGTGATGCGCTGCAGTTTCTGCAGCTTCGTCACGGACAACCGCCGTCGCTACAATGACCACGTCAAGATGCATCAAAACATCCGTGACATCCCGTGCGGACAGTGCGGCAAATTGTTTGTGACAAAGAAGACCCTGCGCCAGCACATCATCAAGGTTCACCAGCGTGCTGCGGCTAAGGCCGCTGGTGCTACTTCACCCACGTCGGCTAGCATCGCAGGTCGTTCGATCGTGATACCGAAGCAGGCACAGAAGCGGAATGACAAATTCCCGGCAGCGTATGCTGTCACTGCTGCTGAAACCAACTCCACGTCATCGGAACTCGTCGATGATACAGATGTGGCAGATAATTTGCACTCGTCATCCTCACTGTTTCAGTCACCCACCGCGGTTCAGGCAGCAGTGCCCGGTGGGTCTCATCCAATAATCGTTGGGATATCGTTGCCCACGATCGACATGGCGACTTACCAGACTTTCCAGCCATTTGATCTCCAGAATGCCCGGCTGCGTTTGTAGCCTGTATTCTCAGTGTCCCAGTGGGATTTATCAGTGTTCCACATTGGGCCAGATTTACGTCATCAAACTGAACCAATGCAATGGTCATACAATGAGAAAACCACTGCTATTACCAGATCATTATTATTTCTACAGTCTATGTTAAATAGTGCAACCTTAGCATGAGCGTTTAGTATCAAGAAAAACAGTGTCGTCATTTCAGTAAATCATTGGGGGGGTTTGTGTGACTGAATCAGTGAAAAGTATAGTTTGGCTTGCTGACTACTTCATTTTGTTTCGGATGCACAATACATTCCTCAGGTAACACATTTATGCAGCACTTCTATTAATGGCTTCACTCCAAGTTAGTGGTGAAAGCAAAATTTGGCCCACTACAGAATCAAAGACCCATAAACTGACAGCGGAAAAATTTGGCAATTAAATCCTAGCATTATACGTGGTGGATTAGTGGAAGACCATTCTTTGGCCTGGTTTTCTGTGTAAATGTGTGCAAAGTGTAGTGTGAATTTATTAATACGAGAGTTACAATACAGCGTCATTTTGTTATTTTTTCATATAGTAAAAATTAGAAATATAGGTTTTGCCGGTAACTTATTTTTGAATAGCAGTAGGTTTTATTACGATGACGTCACTGCGACGTCATTTACAAGCATAAAATATGGTGATGTTATGAATATGAATGTTGCTACTGAAATCTTTCCCTAATGAACAGCATGCCATTATTTTTTTCCTGGGCAAAAAGTCTTAATGCAAATTAGATTCACGCTGAGGTGCATCCATTGTGTGGCGACAAGTATTCTACGAAGCCAACAGTACAAGCTTGTTGTAAGACAGTGCTAGTTAGGCTGAAAGTTGCCTCATATACCGAGGTGAAATCAGACATTCCACAGTGGCTTAGACAGCAGCCAGCGTCATTTTTTTTGCATCGGGCATTCAGAAGCTTGTTGATAGATGGGACAAGATTTAGTGTTTCAACAAAATCGGACGATATGTTGAAAAGTGAAACGGTAATCTTGTTAAGCTTATTCATTACACGCGAAAGCAGCTACTGCTTTCAGCGCGTCTTAGCCATTGCAGTTCTGTCCGTCTGTCTGTCACACAGGTGGATCAGTCAAAAGCAGTGCAAGCTAGAATCATCAAGTCTTCACTGTCGGCTGCCTGGAAGACTCTAGTTTCAGGAACCATAAGGCTTTTTCATAAATTCGAAGGGGGTCGCCCTGAACAAGGACACTAAATGAGAGGGCAGTGGGCAAAATTTGCGATTTCTGGCCAATAAGTCACTGTATCTCAGTAACGGTGAGAGATAGGGTGTAGATTACTATTAATCACTAATAGGAAGTCATGCACCGGCTCTCGATTGGTGCCGAATTCAATGGCCTTGAATGATCTTGAACACCAAAATAGGGGGTTTTATGGATTTTTTGACGATTTCGGGCTGTGACACAAGTCTATATCATTTACAAGGTGGCGCTATGGAACTATCGTTATGCGATCCAGATAGAGAATTTGGTATTTGTATATTAACTTAGCGGGAGCATCCCAATTTTTAGCTAAACTACTGAATCAAAACTGCCATAGGCTTTCGTGCATATCGTGAGCATTAGTTCAAATTTCTTGTGCCATGCTCTTTGTCACTTGGGAATTGTGACAGATTACGGTGGAGAAAATAATATACATATAGAATGTGTAGTGTAAACAAATGACGTCACAATAATGATGTCATCATAAAAACAATTTCTACAAATGTTCAAATAAAATTCCTTACAAAATACGTATTTTTAATTTTTCAGATTTGGAAAACTAACAGAATGACGCTGTTTTGTAAATTATTTATCGAACAACCCTCGTATTTTATAAATGTGTTTTGTGATTAACTTTGCATGTTAGATGTCATCTGCCAATCAGTGTTTGTCACATGGTTCCTGCGGTCAGGGGGAGTCGGGGAAAGTCAGGGAATTTAAAGTACCAGGGTGCAAAAGTTAACAAAGATACAAAGATGCACAAAAATTTCTTCAAAGCGACAAACAATTGCATTAGTTTACTTGCTTACTTATCAGAAATTCTTATTATGCTTTTTTACATCTTGATTCGGTGATTTTGGTATAATATGTCACACATTTGATGTTATAATACAACTACTGTTGTTTTATTGGTATTTTGTGTGAACAAATTAGTGAGGGAAAACGATTCATTTTGTCCTGGAAAGTCAGGGAAAATGAATTCTGCAGAGTAGTAGGAACCATGGTGTCAGATATTGCTTGGATTATGATATTACTCGTACTTTTATTTACATGCATTGTTTTGTTTCAATACAGTCATTCTACATGTTTTTTTTTTCAAGACCTCTGCTACCTCCACTAAACTGATTCGTATAACTGTTTTTATTACCCTCAAAATTGTGGGCTAATTCTTACCATATTGCCAATTTATTCACTGTCTGCTTCAGTGATTTTCAACCGGGGTTCCACGGAACCCAAGGGTTCCACAAGCATCTGCCAAGGGTTCCACAGCTGGCCAGTAAAAAATAACTTCGCCAGCGAAGTCACGGCAGACAAAGTCGTAGAAAATCAGCACCGAACAAAATTGATTACGGTTATGGCTACGAAATCGTTTGACCATTTACTTAGTTAATTAGTCCGCCCGAAAGCGATAGCTTGCGAAGCGGACTTATGTTTTAGCCCAGATGTTTTTTTTTCCTAGCACGAGATATCCGAGATGCGTGGGCCAACCGGCTTGAAATTTTGCACGTTGGTCAGTACTAGGCCGAATTTTATAATACCGGTCCAAAATTTTGGGGGGCGCACCCCAGAAAAATTTCGGGGGCGAAAAACATGCAAAATTTGGCCCGATTTCGGACGACTTCGAAGTTCGGCGGCGAATATCTCCGAAACGGATGAAGATATTCAAAATCGGATTTTTA
>Ga0056128_1010142_pt1 | contig 11756 bp, 10 predicted proteins | sample WorMetLIZISLAND2_FD_71113 | JGI IMG/M metagenome (GOLD analysis project Ga0056128, IMG submission 71113) | Marine gutless worms symbiont microbial communities from Max Planck institute for Marine Microbiology, Germany - Olavius geniculatus... ... | reverse complement strand
TTGTTATTCTGCCCATATCAAACGATTTATTCTAAAAATTATTACTGGTAAACAAAGTAAATAAACACAATATGACGTAACAATGACGTCACAAGGCACTACTGTGAATAAGTAAGTGAGCTTAGCTATTTTATGCTACGAAATTGATATCTTTATGTGTTGTCTGTTCTCCGAGACCACTGTAGCTTTGACAATGTTTGTTTTGCTAGGTAATATGGTCACACAATAAAGGTGCGGTAGGTGAAAGAACTTCACGTTTACGCGCCATAAATTTCTGCTTGTAACAGTGAAAGAATGGTTAAAATCGGTGCTGAATTACCGAAGTTATCCCAAAAATAAAATTGGATATCCGTTTTTTTGGAACACCCTGTATTTGCAGACGGCGCACTGCAAACTATTTAGATGATGACAACGACCACGAAGTGTTCATGCATTTAGTGGCTTATCCCTATACCTGGTAAGCGCAGGTTGCGCCTACTGAAAACTTAGGGAGAGGTCTTGTTAAGGTTGTAAATCAAAACTTCTTCCCTATTTTTCACTTTTTCCTATTTTTCAATCTATACCTCTAACAAAACTCCCCCACTATTTTTACTCTACACCTTTAACATAACTTCCCCCTATTTTCACTGGCCAATCTACACCCTTAACTAAACTTTCCCCTCCGTTTTTTACTTCCCCCATTTTTCAATCTACATTTTTGATAAAATTTTTTAGAGGAGAAAAAAGCCAAAAATTGTTGGGGAAAGTTGAGTCAAAAATTAGGGGAAAACCTAAGCCCATGCAAATCTAGGGGAAAGTTGCACCCGACTTTAATTTTAAATTAGGGGGCTAGAAGCCACTGCGTGCATTACGTGCGTGTTAAGTGCAGACATTCAGTGCAGAACTTAAACGCTTTCACACAGCCAATTAGCCTACGTTTCTGTTTCGAGCTTACAGAAGTCACAAAAACATCTGTCACAGTGCAGTTAGGCTCAAACTCCATTCGCATCGATTCGTTGTGAATTTCTTAGAGAATATGCTGTACAACAAGCAGTATCACTAATCCACAATAAAATTGAAAGTTCACAGCAAATTCGCACAACAAGTTGTGTAACGAGATAAAATGATGTAAAATAAAACGAGCTAAAATAACCTCAAAACGACGCACGGCAGTATCAAATCAAAGGCCTACAATAGATCCACAGCATACCAACATGCCAACACGTTGTTCAGCTTGTTGTATGACTTGTTGTCCGACAAAACCGCCACAAATCAAAACAGTGGAGTTTTGACATTAAGACAAAGTGTCACAAGTCACTAACAACACCGTTACCAACCGCATACTATGCAGTATAATAATGATTTGATATCGAAAATATTGATATTATCCTTTTTGTATATCGTATCGTATTGTATCGTTAGCAAAAATAGCTGATTTTTTTATATACCACAATATTTTTATATTGCAATATTTTTGATATATCGCAGTATTTCACGCCAAACATTTATCTTGTTATTGCTGCATTACCAAAGAAAAACAAAAAAAACTAAACAAAGCAAACTAACAATATAGTGCTGTAATTTACAGTGCTGTAACACTGCATTCATTCTCAACGACCCCAGCGTTTCAATTAGAGGATGAAACTTGCGACTGGCGCAGCAGTATCTGTCTCATTTTCAACACCAGACGTCGGGCACCCGTCTGGAACTTACGGTATTTGGCTGCATAGATAAAAGGGTTAATGAACTATACAGTAGTTGCTGTAGTAATATTTGTAGTAGTAGTAGCAGTAGTAGTAAGGCGTGAATGAAAAGGTTAATAAGCAGTAGTAGTTGCTGCTATAGTACTATCTGTAGCAGTAGTGGTGGTAGTTGCAACAGTAGTAGTAGTAACAGCAGTGGTTGTAATAGTAGTAGGCCTATTTGTAGTAATAGCGACAGTAATAGTTGTTGCCGTCGTCGTTGTTGTTGTCGTTGCAGACGGAAAGGTTAATGAACAGTAGTAGTTGTAGTAACATCTGTAGTAGTAGTAGTAGTAGTAGTAAAGCGTGTATGAAAGGGTTGATGAAGCTGTTAGCCATCATGAGGACGACGGTGAGGAGGTGATACCAGCTGCCGAAGTCAATGACGCCTGGGACTGATAAGTTGATAATGACGAGGAGATGGAATGGCGTGAAACAGACGATGAATCCAAAGCACACCAATAGTGACGTCATCACCGCGTTGCGTTTTGCCGTGTTCTCCGCCGAACTGCTCCCGATAATCTCCTGAAATAAATATAGCGTAACATATTATAGGCCTATCTCTATTTTCAGCAGAAATTGTCATGACTATCAACAAACATTGGGCCTACTACAGAAAACGTAATCACTAATCAGCTATACTGAATAGCATAAATGTCGATGTAATTATAACAATTGCTTCTCCGCAGCAGCTCTAAAAACTGACTCTTAAAAGAGTTTTAGTTGCTGATAAACCTAGCTAACTAAGCATTCATATCTTCTTTTTCCGACGTAATTCAAAACACACTTTGTGCGTAAGAGTGTAGCTGATTCTGGCGTAGAAGAAGGTCATCGTCATCAGCGGCAGTAGGTACGTGATGAACACGGTCGACACGTTCTTTGCTTTCCTTGCCGGCGCGCTGCCGTGAACAATCCACGGCACACAGCGTGACCCAATGATATCGGTGCTCAAGGCTCCAACGAGCGTCATGTAGGCCGGCACGATCAAGCTCACCGTCACGATCCCGACAAGCATCGCGCACTTTCTCACCTTCAACTACAACGACAACCACGATAAGTGTGCAGCAGATATTAACGACTGACCACACGATTACTCATTAATATTTTTACGACTGAAAAATAGGCTCATTAAATTATTTTCTTACTGAAGTCAAGTTGCTGAGCAAGAATGCATCTCAGAGTAGTCTAGATATGATAACAAGCATTTGCAGCAAAATAACCATAGAACACGAACATTGTCTACAACTCTGCCAGCTAGTAAAACAAACGCTTGACTATGCGTTAATGACCATGATATTTTGTTGACGTTTCGGCAGCCGCTGGTGCCGCCTTTGTCTTAAAGATTGTTTAGTAAACAAACGCTGTACTCTAACGAATTTACACAGCTGAACTGTTTACTAAAGGGTTGGTGGCGTGGCGTAGCGGTAACGCGTTTCATCCGATAACGGAGTTACTCTACGCCGGGCCGAGTTAATACTGCGATGGGCGACTGCCTGCGGGCAGGTAAACCATCTCGGTATGTAACTAGCCGCCTAGGTCAACTCAGCCTTCCATCCCACCGGGGTAGGCAAATCGAGTACCAGCCTATCTGATTGGGGTTAAGGTGGGGCGCGTTTACCTGTGTCAGGTGGCAAGTAACACTGTGTGATCCCATACGGCAGGTGACGCTCCGTAGCTCAGAGATGGGCTTCCCATTAAGAGCTACTCTATATCACCACCTTTAACCTTTAACCTTTTAAAAGACAGAGAAGTTCTTACATTGCTGGCGTACCAGACGGGGTAGATGACGGCGACGTAGCGATCCATCGCCGTGAGCAGAATGCCGTAGGTTGAAGTGTGTATGAAGCACCAGAGCGGCTGTTTGGTCAGCCAGAAATGACAGACGAACTGATCGTTGTTGCTAGTGCTTGACATGCGAGTGGCGTCAACGTCAATGAAGATGTACAGCAAACTGAAGAACGATGCACACGTGTCTATCACACTCTGATATACCATCAGAATGTTCATCGTCTGAACACATATATTAAACACAAAATCCTTAAACATACGACTATATGTGCACTGTGCAGTGTATGTGAAGGTCCATTACGGGAATGCGACTACTTGTGTTCAATGGCGTACTAAACGGGTCAACCTGCCATGGTCTCAACGGCGCTGAAAAGTCGCACAATTTTGCTTCCTAAAACATTAAAATTTCTTAAATTCTAAATACGCCACTGCTCATATGCAGTAGCCAACTTCAAGGTTTACAGAGCTCAAACTAGCAGTTCGTGTATACAGAACAAGACTTCACACAAAACACGGTACCTGCGTGACATTATTTGAGGCGTTGTATCAAAAGAAGAGATAACCCTAATTAGCTATAGCATATATACAGCCCAACCTTTTGAACTATTGGTTTTCTACATGCAGCAGATGTAGTCTAAACAAATCCCAGTAGTAGGCCATTATTAGTAAGGAAATTATTGTTGTCATATGTTGTCACATACTTTCATTTAAAAACGTAAGTAGGCTGCAAAGGTATGTCAGAATTTTTTTTTAAATTTAAGGTTCAACAGCAAACAAATACCTTGCTGGTGATCTTGATAAACAGCGCAAACGTGACGATGACGAATAAGTTGTCAACGACGCCAACGGTTCCCATGACGATGTAAATGATCTCCAGTACAAGGTCTCGCACGTAGGCAAGATGCAGCTTCCAAGCATCTTCATCTTTCGACGAAAACGTCACCGTGACGTTGTTCCAGACATCAGTCGTAAGTATAACCGAACCATTCTCCATCATCTCTGCTAGGAACTCTGTCTCAGCAGCAATAGATCCTGTTGACTACCGTGCCTATATAATGTAAGCTGGCAAAGCGACGCTAACGTCAGTGATGTACCGATTACACGACAGAGTAACGTGACTTTTCATGCGTGTTGCTATTACTGTCGACTTTTCAAACCGAAACAATCCATGACGAAAACGTGCTTGTCCGCGTAAAATCTCAAAAAGCAAAAAAAAAATAATAACGCTCACCTGCTGCTATAGACAGCAGCAAAACACGGCGTGTATTTTCAGTTGTTCTGACTACAGAGTTAATCATTGTGAGCATGTTTCTTTCTCTGCCACGTCTCGTCTCACGTAAGTTACTTGTGCAAGCGCTGGCTTAACACAAGATTTTCAATAAACTAACTAAGCTCGAATATGGACACAATTTAACACACGTCTATCACTATAGGTCCTAATTAATTATTACGAAACATGTCGCACGCGGCCGGAATTTTGTCAAAGAACTGAAACCCCAAATCTAAAAGAAACACGCTAACGAATCTAATATTTTGAGACGGGTTGTTATTATACGTCTGCCGTTGAGCATACAGCCTTCCAGGCCAGGTAATTTGTGAAACCACATTTCAACGCACGTCTACGTGACATCAAACTAATTGCTGCTCTGTGTAGGCCTCTGCTGCGTGTGTTTTTGTGCTTGTTTGTATCTCTGACAATGTGCCTGATGATTATGGCTGACGACTTGCAGTAGTAAACAAAGTCTGGCTAATAGGGTGTTTACACGATCCAGCAAACGTCCAGAATTAGCACGCGTATTTTGAATACATTTGCTGGAAGTTTGCTGGATTGTGTAAACACCCCATAACGCGCTTTCTCGTACATTGTATCGGCTGCTCTTGCATGCAACTTTCTACCAAATGAACTTTGTGTGTCCCACTTAACTTCTACCACGTTTTTTCGTTGCCATGTCATTGTCAACGGGGCTCGGCTGCCATTGCGAGAATTCACCCAGCTTGTCTGATAAATGTAGCACGGCGCCGGGCAGCCACTGGACGTTGGACCATTCTGATCGGCTTGAGCCACTGATCCGCCTAAATACAGGGTGGGCCAAAAATGGCACCATTTATTGTACGCCTCATAACTTCACCAAATATAAACCGAATTTCACAATTATTTCCCTGTCAGAATCAGGAGACAATTTGTAATGAAACTATCATTATAGATCCCACCACACCTCAAGTGTGTCGCTAGACTACCGCGTGAAATGTCAGATGACGCACTCAAGCGGCGACGCCACTGACCAGTTGCGTGATCAACGTTGATCGAGCCTGGCATGTGGCCCCCAAACAACCCGGACTTAAATTCGGTCGATTATGCTGGTCGGGATACCCTTCAACAGATGACCTATCAATGTTGATGATTACCGACAGTCAACCAGAAAGACATTGTCGCTGAGTGGGGCAGTGTCGCAGCGTTTGGTTGAGCGCGTTATTAATCAGTGGCGTCGCCGGCTTAGATGCATCGTCCAGCAGAAGACAGACACATTAAACATTTGACGTCAAAACTGTGAGATGTGATTTTTTAGACAAAAACTGATTCAACATATACGTTGTTTTTGTTGTTAATTTTTTAAAATGTGTTTTTACAAAAGTTGTTTTGTTTTTAACTGTTATTCTTAAGACGCTGACATTTCACAAAATAGTGTAGTGACAAACTTTGTGCGTTGTGGAATCTATAGCAATAGTTTTATTGCAAATTGTCTTCTGATTCCGACAGTGGAAGGATTTTGAAATTCGGTTAATATTTGGTAAAGTTATAAGACTATTTTTGGTCCACCCTGTAAGCCTACTAGTAAACAGTCAGCTCTGGTACTACATTCACTATTCGCCATTTATACTTAGTTCAAAAACTGATACTCATTTTGACATTCCATTGAGAACAGAAGACTAAGTCGATCTGGTTAGCTGGTTACATACCGAGACGATTTACCTGTCTGGGGACAGTCACCCCATTGCGGTATTAACCGGGCCCGGCGTAGAGTAACTTGGATGATCAAAACCAATGTGTTATATACCACTACACCAAGCATGTGTAGTAGCCGCAGGAAAATCAATAAAACAGTTAAAATTGTTAAGACGGAGACCTGTTGATGGTGCTGTTCCATGTAGTTGTAGGCGTACTCGTCAGCTTCGATCAGCGTGAAGCGGTAATTATTAAAGACGACCGTAGCTCCTACGTAGAAGTCCTCGTGACTGTAGTAGTCCTGGCGACCTGAGGTTGTCGTCGATTTCTTCACGCGACCTCGTTCCAGAAACTTCCCTCCAGCCATGCCTACATCAAACCACGCACCCTGCAGTGTGTCATTAATACCCAGTTTACACGATCAAGCTGGTTCGATGAGCTGCTATATGTTAGCTGGACGAGCCAGCTCGATGTTTGCTTGATGTTTGCTTCGTGTAGGCTATGCTTTATGCATGCTTCATATTTGCTCGATGTTTGCTCGATCGTGTAAACCGGGTATAAAGTTTCAACTTTTATTATCATTTTTGTCTTCACTATGCAATTTTAGTTTCAGTTTCCGTATCCGAGTGTTTTTTGTACCACGTTTGCATCTGTTTTACAGATTTCGTTTTTTTCTGTTTTACACCTTTCTACTCAATTAGGCCTATAGTCAATATCAAACACAGAAGAAAAATAAACAGTGACTAGTGAAGTAACGTATGGGAAAATGCATAATGCTGCCTGTGGGAAAGCCACATAATAATCAAACAAATTATACATATAAGACAACTATTAACATCATCATCAGCATCATCACCATACAACAACAAGATTTAACGTAAAAAAAGTGCAAACCGCTTAAGTATCAGTATCACGTCAAGGTAAAATAAACCAGAATATAAAAAATACTAAAAAAACAATTTATAAATAACAGAAAATAAAATGCTAAAAGTACGCACCGACGTTTTTCGCAGACTGTTCGAAGACGGAAACGGTGGCGTCAGCGAGGAAGTAAGAGATGATAAATCGTCTGAGGTCGTTGAGTCCGTCAGTTGTGTCTGGGGTGGTAGGATCGAGCTTGGCGAGGAATCGCAGCACGTGCGTGTCATATCCGGTCTTGTCGAGCTGCAGAAAACGAGAGAAGTCACGCCTCGGTGGTCTGGGTATCAGACTCAGACAGTTGCCGAGTGAATCTTCCTCGCTGCCGAAGCCATTGCACGGAGGAATGACACGTGCGGTCGTCGCAGCTGCAGCGTCGCCATCTGATGACATCATCTTCCCGCAACCGCGTATTGGTGTAAAGTCAGCTGCACACGATGTAACATAACGTATACATACACACACACACATACATAATGAGATCTTAGTGATAGTTTAGTTTCATTTCATCGCAAATTTTCCGCGGAGTGTGCCGGTGAATGAATTGCAAGGATCGGTCGAAATTCTGCAACAATATGCAGAATAGTTTGATGAATGAATAGGCCTAAACTTTTTACTGGTGTTGCAGTCAAAAAGCTGGATTGTGACAATACATGAACAAGCTACGTCTTTGACTCATGATGTAGATACAATTGAAATGCATGGGCTAGAATCAAATCTGTCAAACTAGTACAGAGATTATTCATTAGACTGCAGCCATGAGTGGTTGAAACGTAACACAACATCAGTCGCTCAAAAAACCGACAAAAAACAAAACGCAAATATTTCAAAAGCTTTTCTGACACACAACATGCCACAAAATTCCGTTCACAGCAAGTAGCAGACGGACACAATTAGATTTTAACACGTCTACACCGCGTTTCAGAAAAGCATAAAAACTAAAAAAGTCAAATAGTTAAAATCCGTCTCATAGTTATGGAGCGTCTTCTGTCATGTACGCTAACACAGTGTTACACGCTAGCTTTGTTTACTGCAAATACGTATAATTAACGTTTTTATCTAGCATTTTAACTAATTTTGGCGTATTTTGGTTCAATCTCAGCGTATTACAATCGACTGTTGTTAGCTATGAGCAGTCTGTAAGCGATGACGTATGTCGTACTTATTCCATATTTGACGCGGTAATACTCCTTGGTGAATTCGTCGCAATCGCACAGCAAAAAGCTACGTCCGTAGACGTTGACGTAAGCTCCGATCTTCAAGTCACTGTCCTTGTAGAACTGCTGATTGACCTCGCCGATCTGTTCGAGTTCAACCACATCATTACACAGGTATCATAAAATATTTCTGGTGAATAAATATGTATAGACCAATACTAGGCTATGGCATATCTTGTTGTTACTGCGTAGCCGCAATACGAGTCGTGCTCGTTCGTTTTTCTGTCAGTCGTGTATAAGTATAGCTAGCCTATTTCAAAAACAAAATCACTACGAATGTTTTCCAGAACAGGAGTAACCGGCAGGCCTATGTCGACTTTCAATTTAACAGGTCAAAAGTCAGAGTCAGGGTTAGGGTTAAGGTTGCACAGTTATAAGTGGGCGGCCGCACAATAAGTCGGCACTGAGCAGACATATTCTGCTTCGCGCCTCTTAGCCATGACCTGGGCGTCTGTCTGTCTGTCTGTCTGTCTGTCCGTGAGCCGTCCGTCCCACTCTGCATGTGATTGTATCAAAACGGCGCAAACGAAAATCATGAAATCTTCACTATGGGCTGCCCCAAGGACTCTAGTTTTTTGTGACGAAATTTCGTGCCTCAGGGTGGGGGGGGTTCCCTTCGAACGACGGCATCACTTGTTCCATACAGTCACAACAGACCTTGAGGCTGTCGAGTATGTAGCGGCCACCTTTGCCCATCGGTCCGAAAACATTGAGGACGGTACGGTCAACAAGTTCTCCCGGTCGTCTCAAAGGTTCCACCTTCTTTGGCAGACGACCTCGACGCAGGAACGTGGGAGCGACGTCACGACCGGCATTCGCCGCAAACATCTCGCGTATCTCCACCGTATCATCCGCCAGGTAATAGTGCAACACCATCTACAGTGTATACAAATCGGCCGAAACAAATAGTAAGCTTCTGCATTTTTGTCATAACTCCATCAACTCGTTGGTTGGTGGCGTGGCTTATCGGTAGGCCTAACGCATTTGATTCGATCAACGAAGTTACTCTACGCCGGACCGGGTTAGTACTGCGATGGGTGACTGCCTGCAGGCAAGTAAACCATTTCGGTATGTAACGAGTCGCCTAGGTCAACTCAGCCTCCCATCTCTCCGGGGTAGGTAAATCGAGTACCAGCCTATCTGGCTGGGGTTAAGGTGGGGCGCGTTTACCTCTGTCGGGTGGCAGGTAACACTGTGTGATCCCATACGGCAGATGACGCTCCGTAGCTCTGAGATGTGCGTCCCATTAAGATATAGATATAGCATATCACCACCTTTAACCTTTTAAACTTTAACTTTTAGCTCAACTGTTGACCTATAGTTTCAAGATTATTTCGCCCATTTAAAAATTACTGGGTAGGCCAGAAAGCGAAGCGACTTTGAGTTACGGCTTAGTAACTTTATTAACTTAAGCTTGACCGTTACTTAAAAGTCTGTCTCTACGTAGCCACCTGGCGAGTGTTAGCGAACTGATTGGTTTCACGATCGTCCCAGACACAGTAGAACCTGAGCACGTGTCTGTCGTGGTCGAGAAACTGACGTAACGTATCACGCTTTTCATACGGTCTCAGCGGCTGCATCGTATCCTCCACCTGCAGCGTCACACATCATCAGTCATCGTCACAGCATCGTCAACATTACGTAACTGTACGTGTCATTGCAACAGACCTACTAAACTATAGGGATGGCGGCACGCTGTGAAAAATGTTATCGCCAAGGTCAGACATTAAAAATCTTTTTCCGGTTGCATGATCAATGTCATAAAACAAAGCAAGGTCAAATATTTCAGTGAGCTACTGCAGTAGACGGAGGCATCCACATTAACGCTTGGGCATCAAAATGTCATCTAGACGTAAAACATAAGTAGTAGGCCCCTAAGCCTATATTTTATGGTCCACAGTGTGAAAAAACTAAAATTGCTGTAGGCCTAGTAAATATCACTCAATAAAAACTTATGCATAAAATAACTAAAAGATTTCTTTAGTATTTACAACAATCAATTTCTAGCAGTATGCATCACTCCAGTGAACAAAACGTTCGATTGTCTATTTATTGTCTACATCAGTGAAGAATTAGACCCGCATGTGCAGCCACAGTCACAATCAGCCACACCTGGGCCTTCACCCTGCAGCTTATTTCCCGTCCCGTCGAGGGTAGGAGGTTGAGTACACTGTCACTGCAGTGTAGACTGTATAGATGCCCTACCATCCTGCGCTGATCGCTGTACGGATCTCCAGGAATCGGTTGCGGGTGATTGACTTGTACTCCGAGCTTGGTGAGAAAGTTCCGTGTAAACTGATCGCAGTCAACCAGCTTAAAGTGTCTGGCGTAAACTGTCAGCTCGTTGCCGACGTTAAGATCTTCCACCGTGTAGAACTCAGAGTCTCTGGCGCCGGGACGAGGCACACGATGACGACGCACGACTGTACCTACATGTACACACACACACAACCAGCAGAGATACAGTTTAATGGAGTAAAAGATTGGGTTGATGGCGTGGCTTAGTGGTAACGCGTTTGATTCGATCAACAAAGTTACTCTACGCCGGGTCGGGTTAGTACTGCGATGGGTGACTACCTGCGGGCAGGTAAACCATCTCGGTATGTAACCAGCCGCCTAGGTCAACTCAGCCTTCCATCCCTCCGAGACGGAGACGATCAACGGATCAAGCATTCTGACGACGACAGACCGGGTTTGACACGGCCAATTTATTATTGTACTGTAGGCCTACTGTGCCTATTGTGAAGTTTATTGCCTTTTTATAACTCACGTTAATCCGTGACGACGTTTTGCAGCTTGCTAAACTTTACTTTTTGCTAAAACATCGCAAATGGCTGTGATTTTCTGCGTTTCCAAATTTCAGAAAAATGGGTGAATTTGCGGCTTCCATTGAACGTTCAAAAGCAAAAAGTGTTTCAGCTTCAGGGGACTTCGCCACTGTACAGGAAGACCACAGCTGGTACACTGTTCTTAATATTTGCTACAGAGTAACAAGCACTATTAAGTGCTGACTATATGGCGATACCGTGTATCAAAATATGTTAATAGAGGGCCTATTGAACTGCAGAGAGAGAGAGAGAGAGAGTATTTATTTGCCAAAAACATAAAATACAATATTGTCGTACAATACTAGACAATGTAGGTGGGCTACCAAAAAAGCAAACGCTC
>Ga0056128_1010141_pt1 | contig 11756 bp, 5 predicted proteins | sample WorMetLIZISLAND2_FD_71113 | JGI IMG/M metagenome (GOLD analysis project Ga0056128, IMG submission 71113) | Marine gutless worms symbiont microbial communities from Max Planck institute for Marine Microbiology, Germany - Olavius geniculatus... ... | reverse complement strand
CAGTTGTATTCACGAGCAGCTTTCCATTACTGTCTCTGATTGCTCTCTGCTTTGGTTGCCATTTCCTGTTAATGTCACCGATCATCTTGTACACTTCCCTGGTCTTATATTCTCCATATTCTCCATCCTTCTGGATCACCCCCCAAAATTGAGTCACTGGCAGTTTGTGCCATTCCCGACATACCCTCAAAATTTCAAAAAGATCCGTCTATAACTTTTTGAGTTATCTTGCTCACACACAGACAGACAGACAAACAAACATAGTCTGGCAAAAACATAACCTCCTTGACGAAGGTAGTGACAGCTCTTTCCTGAACAGAGTGTACAGGATGTGGCAAAAAAGTAGCTCCCTAAAGTTTTTCGCCATTTTCTCAGCAACTGCTTGGAATTTTAACTTGAAATTTTACAGGTTTATTAATGAAAACGTTTCACATCTGACTGCCAAGTAAAATATGATTCTGTTGAAAAATGACGAAATTATAGATTTCTGAACTGCATGTTAAAAAATCTATAACTTTGTCATTTATCAATGGAATCAAATTTTGTTTGGCATTTAGCCATAAAACAATTCAGTAAATAAATCTGTAAAATTTCGGATTAAAATGGTTGCTGAGAAAATAGTGAAAAACTTCAGGGGGCTACTTTTTTGCCGCAACCTGTAGGTTTGGTTGACTGACACAGTAACATAGCTGACAAAATTATCTATTTCATATAACTGCTGAAAAGCTGTACAAAAAAGACAACAGAATAACAACTTACTTTCCAATGCTGTCTGGCAAGCAAAGCAAATGATTGCAATCCAGCTTCAAAACTGACAGATTTTTCAGACAACCTGTAGCATTACAGACAACGGAGATATTTCGAACAAGAGTAAATCCAGTTGCAACTGCTATTGTTATATCACATGTGTATCAGCCATCACTTATTTCTGTCAACTGGTTTTCTTGCTTAGACATTTTTTTTTGTTTTTCATTATTCATGTCAGATTTTCTCTCCTTTTAGTTCTCATTATTTTTTGTTCCTCTTCATTCATTTAATTCCAGTTTCTGATGACACTATGATCATCACTAACATTTCACTGCACTAAACAAATACTTGGTAAAGAAAAAGCTAGTGCCAACTGTTCCGCTCTCAATATTGGTCACGTGAGCAATGCAAATTCAAGTATCGGACTTCACCTTTACTGCAAAAATGCATTGATCTTTTTGTTATGTGTCCTCGCAGTCTTCAGACTTATGCCACCGTAAAGTGCATTTGTTCATCTACATAGTTTTACTCAAATACAATTCTGAGCATAAACCTTTCTTCTCTGTGATTAAATAGAATTTTTAGCTTAAGTTCCAGTTATTACTTCAGTGCTTTAATGCTGCTGATTAAGTAACAAGAAGAAAACAAAAACAAAATAATTGCTCCATTAACCACTGTCTTGGAAACCCAGGAAACCCAACCTAGAATAACTTGGCTATGATAGGCCAGTTAAAATAACTCCAAGTAGTAGTAGTAGTAAAGTATAAAAAGTTCAAAGCAACAAATGGACACAGACCAACTGCGTCAGGTAGATAGTCAATCTGGTTATCAGAAAGAAGTAGATCAGTAAGAGAGTCAAGCTGCCCAATGGTGTCCGGCAGTCGTTCTAGCTTATTGTCCGACACATCCAACTGAGTCAGCCGCTTGAGTGATCCAATCTCCTGCACTCCATAACACAGCAGCAGCAACTGAGCAGAGACAACCAACAGACCAATGAACCAATGAGTCAACTGACCAATAAACAAGTGAATAAAAAACTACATAAATAAATAAATAGATATATCAACCAAACAACAAAATAATAAATAAATAAATGACTCCATCAATAACTACCAGACTAACTAAATGAATAATGAAACAAATAAATAAACATATGACATGGAAGACAAAAGTAACTATACTAAATTAAACTAAATACCAATAATAAAAAAAATTCAGATGTTCAATCAAACTGAACAGTGAACAATTCACGATCAATCAATGATTGCAAAATTTGTGCACAAAAACAGCTTTCTGCAGTCTAACTCAGAATTACATATTTGAAGTCACAGAAACTAACACATCAGTCAATGTGGTCCACGACTGCTGCCAGTAAAAACAGCCCTTATTCATGTCTACCCTACATTGTGATGTAATAATAACACAGAAAATCAGCCACATTTTAATCACACCTTTGGCAATGAGCAGAGATAGTTCATTTCGAGTCTTAACTCTTCCAAGCTCACCAAACTTCCGATCGTTGAAGGCTGACAATAACAACAATAAACACAGCGTAAACCAGACATTAGCACGTTTACCACACAAATCAACCTATGGAACAATGATCCATGTATGCACAGGCAGAATTGTTTTGATAGTAATTTTCAGCTTTAACACAAAATATCTGTTGTCCCTTAAAGGGTTTAAAACAATGCAGTGCATCATCAGTCCACTGACTGAGAGTCAGCAATAGCATCCTGACTGTAAAAATCTATTACAATTGTGTTCAAAACAATGAAGAACAAAAAATATTATTAAATTGTGACCAATCTAATGTACTCCTCATGCGCATCATTTTCTTTTGTATTCTTCTAAGAGCTTTTCGTTCCTTTTGGCTAGTATTGAAGACCTGGCGTCTAATTAAGACCCGTTTAATATTATACTAATAGTGACTGGCGTCGAGGCCGTTGTTGGAAATTGTCTCCCCGAAGTTCATAAAATATTGCCCGATTTTAGGAACTGAGAGGAAAAAATTTCCAAAAATGGTCGATGACGCTAGTTGCCATTTGTCTTGCAAACTTTGGGCCAAGACTGAAAGCCGACTGAGGTCGGCAGGAAGAGATCTGTTAAACAGATAATACTAACTTTCATGTCAAAAATGATACAAAATAATGGCATGATAACCAAGAGCATCTAGGTTGTAACTTGCAAAACATCTGTCACTTCCAAAAGTTAACTATCAGGGATTAACCAAATCTAAACTAACCTATCCTGGAGTAACTAAAGAGAAAACGAAACTCTTAAATAAAACCCAAGCAGCAGGCAAGTGAATGCATCTAAATGCTAATAAGAGATGAGAAACAGTATATATACCAAACTAGTGATGAAATTGCTGCTGAGATCCAGAACTCGCAGTTTACTGAGTGACATGAGAGACAGCGGCAACATTTTGAGTGAACTGTCACGAAGTTCCAACACCTCCAATTTTGACAATCTGCAACATCGCCAAACTGAGTTCAACTTTAGGCAATCTAATGCCAGCAGCTGTGATTCAGCACTTGAGATTACCAAGACACTTCTGCTCTTGTTCTCTTCATTGTGATGATTGATATTATCACACTAATATTATGACTATTACTATTATCATATCATTATTAGGTGGCATCACTGAAAGCATACTGCAAATCAGTGCTATTTTAGTTTTAACAATAATTTTAGTTTTAGTTTTTGTCTAAAAAAATTTTTCGTTTTTATTTTATTTTTCTTTTGTAATCATTTTAGTTTTCATTTTAGTTTTAGTTTTCAAATAATTTTTATTTCAGTTTTAGTTTTAATTTTAGTTTCAGCTTTTCCTCCAACTTAGCCCACTGACTTGCAAACACTGTCCCAATTCCTGACTCTCCCAAGACTTGCACTAACTGCTGTGTCACTTATTACATGAGTCACTGCTGTACTAATCAGTAAGACAGTCTGCAGATACATTTATACCACATCAATTAACTGCTCTTTCATCACTTATGATTTCCATATACGACACACGATACATCTTGTCTTTGTGATTACGTTTGCATACAGGCTCTTCTGTATGCCTTTTAAGAATAGTTGCTTAGCATGCCATGCGATGAAATGGCACAGTGTCTCCTGATGCAAGGCCAATGCACATCATCTTCATTTATGCTGCTTTGCATTTCACCATCATTTTGTACATCCTCATACTTTATCTTTATTATCATCTTCATATTTATTTTTATTCTCTTTAGCCTCATCCTCATCTGTCTGTTTCTGCAATTCCTTGACACGTAGAAGCTTAACAGCTTAATGTTTTACTATGCTACACTCAGTACACTGTTGGAAACCAGTAATAGGAGTATTCTAAAATGCAGAAAAAGAAGCAGAAGCAGTGTGAGGATGTGGAAGATCAGTAAGATAAAAAAATATCTGCAAAAAGAAAAGGTGGGATCAAAGAAACAGGCACACATTCTTAAGTACGAATACATAAGGTCCTTATTTGTCCCTCAGTCACAACTTTTAGAAATAACATCAGTAAGTCTCTCAGTGCTTATTGACACTCATCAAACTGTTGCTGCATAAGACATCAACATTTTGCAGTCAAGTAAAGTAAGCAACTGCAGCGGTTATACACTGTGTCTGGAAAAAAAGAGCCTACACTTTTTCGTGAATAACTTCAACAAATTAAAACTTACTTTTATAATTTTTGGCATGCATTATCACAATGAGACGTTTTACTAAAGGCATCTAAAACTTATCTTCAAAATTTACTTCTCACTAAATATAGCTAATTCAATCGTGACGTCATCGAAAACGCCATTTTTGCAGACAGATAACATCTAAACGAGCCTCTGCAATACGAAAACAGAAAAAAAATGATAAAAAAACTGCAGTAAAAACACTTCGGAGATTGTTAGCATAGAAATAAATTACTTTTTATCAATTTAACCCAGTCTTGCTTTTCGCCATGTTAAGGCGTGGCCATTGCGTTCACTACGGGAACGTCATTGTGCAGCAGCCGTTATCAGTCCGCAGCATCATTTCTGCAGCATGCGTTAGCATCGCGGTAGTGTACATTTGTAATAAAGTTGTTGACTCAAAAGTTGGCAAATAGCAAGTTTTGTCACTGTTGATGACAGCTAAGGCAGCTACAGGCTAAAAGCCTATTTTTCTGCATTTCTGCTTATTTTGGTGTGGAGAAAAGTAATAATACGAATAGTGTTTTATTTTGCATGGCAAAGTAGCATTAGTATAAAGTGGACTATCAGTAGATTGTCAGTTGCATGTTGCTTTTTCAATGTTGCCTACAAAAAATTATAAACATATGTTTAATTTTGTTAAAGTTATTAACCGAAACACTGTTAGCTTTTTCACCTCGGATACAATAAAAACAGCATTTTTGATGACGTCATAATTACGTCAGTTCTACGCACTGACATGGCAACATGAAAAGAAAATACTTCAACAGTTTAATAAAACGAACATTCAGGATGACTCATGACAAAAATTATAAAAATAAGTTAAGGTTTGTCGAAGATATGTTGAAAAAACCACAGACTCTTTTTTTCTGGACATGGAGTAGGTATAATTGGGCATAAATTTTTGTACATTTTTTGTTTTAAAATAATTTTAGTTTTTTGTTATTTTGTTTTGTTTTGCATAATTATCGATTCTATTTTATTTTCATTTTCAAGATAACTTTCATTTTTGTTCTAGCTTCAGTTAATAAAAATAAAATAATTTATGTCTTTATTTCATTTTAGTTAATGAGAATATCATTGCTGCAAATGCTGTAATCTGGTCCACCCATCTGTATGTCTGGCTCACTTGGTGAAGCCACTGGACAGAATCAGATACAATTTGGCAGAAACACTCAAATGGCCATGAGTACATTTGGTAGACAGGGCACCGGTCCCTCCCACAGGAAGGGTTTGAGGACTGAAGCCCCACTCAGGTGTAACAGACAGTAATGATGCATATAAGAACTGGTGCAAGTTGAGACTAAGAGACGTTTATTAGCTGAGTGACATAACTAAAACAAACCCTCCGATGTCGACAGGCAAACACGCCAGCAAAACGTCATTCAGAATGACATGTGTCAAGTCGACTAACACAGTGAAGCTTTCTGGCAATCTGAGTTTACACACAAAAAAACACATACACGATTAGCATTGATGAATAAATGAGAGAATGAAAAAATAAATAAATGATTCAATCGAATGAGTCATCAACCAACCAACTGTAATGCAAACACATTATGCCATAAAAAAGACATCACGTTGCAAGTAATACTGACATGTCATATACAACCTTATACTGATACCACAAATATTTTTGATGCCAGGTCAAAAATTTGGCATTAGTTCCACGCAGCAGATTGTGCTAGCTATTGATCAGTAGTTAAACGTATGCAACTGGATAAAAGATAAAGTTGACATTGCACGTGTTTTCAAACATCTCAGTATTTATGGCAACTAAGAACAGATCTGTATTTTATGGTTTTACTTCTATCAGCAGCAAACAATAGCTCTACAATAACGAACCTACTTAGCTAATGTAGAAACACCAATTCAGTTCCAGAAATTTATAGCATAACAAAAAAAACAATGTAAAATTGTAAAAAGTTCAGTAAAATGCATAAAATTAATACATTATTAAGTTTATTGCAGTAAACCAAAATTTACTCGTTAATTATCAATAGTATCGATACACTTAAAAAATTCATCATTCATCAAACTATAGTTTGCAACAGCAAAACTTTATTTTAAAGTGTTCATAACTAATACTTAAATTATATCTTCAACTGTCACTTTTGTCAGCAATAAAAACATTTCCTTACAAAGCATCAGCAAATGTTTTTCATTGCTAGCAAAACAATTATGCTAAATACGCAATAAGTGTTTCTTACTGGTGCAAAGGATTGCTGCTAAAATTAATACATTGCAGTTTTTTGCAGTCTTTTATACTATCCGGAATGTCTTCCAGTTCTGAAAAAAGTAAAGCACAAAAGTGACATAATAAATGCAGCAAATGACAAAATGATAATGCAAATACATATCACACATAGTTCGCTGTTGCGAAGATAGATTTCAATGCTGCAGCAATGTTGTTTTAGAACAAATGTTCTCAACAATACAAACAATACTCAGCCCAGCAAGTTTACTTTTCAGCCATGCCATAACCATTTAAACAACATGACTTCTAGACTGAACTATGAAATCCAAACTGTAAAAAGTTAGCAAAAGCTAACTGTATGATGTCTCGATTTCTACTGCCATCTTTCAAAATTAAAAACAAATAAATTAATTAGTATAATATGACATGGCTTTTCATTCTGTTAAATGCACTTTTTGAGCAAACATGAATCTAAAAGCAGCCTTGAATCAATTCAGCCTGAATATGACCCAGCCTGGCAAGATGATAGGCTCATTTGCATGGTAAATATGTAATTTAAGTATATAACACATTAATTATCATCACCAGATTATTAATATCACGCAATGTTATTGTGCGTAAGTAATGCAGACTGCATTGAGAGGTTACTGGCATAAACACAGATTTTGATAAAAGAAAAGCTACATCCCCCTACTTTTTGTCAGACAACAGTATGCAGCAATGCAGCCTGCATGAACAAAACCAATCAGGACTGTTGTGGAATGCTCAGGCCAACCAAACTCGTGGTTGCTGTTCATCCTACCCAAGCCAGACTATAGCCTTCAAGCCATTCTGTGTCACCTACAGTGGGTGGCCAAAAGTGTGTCATAATGCGACGACGATGCCAGAACGTCGTGAAGCGCACTGCAAGTAAAATAAATAAAATGTTGAACTTGAATGCATCTCTATCTGATTTATATCTATGGTCATGTAGTTTTATCTATGTAAAATGTGTTGCGTCATTTGTGACGTAGTCAAAAATTTTGACAAATGACGCAATTGAAGTGCGGTCGATATGGCAGGCAAAGAATTGACAAGGGAGCAAAAGAAAATTATTATAAAATTCATTAATAGTAATTCTAATCAAGGATTCATTTCAAATACATTAAACGTAAAACAGGCTTGCGTACGGAAGTTTCTGAAGTGATGGAAATGTTGACAAAGCGAAGAAAAGTGGCTTCAAACTGGCAGGCCACCGAATCTGATTGAAGGAGCGATTGGAGAATAATTCGTCATGTTGAAGCGCATAAAAAAGACATCGGCTAAAATTATAAACTACGTAAATGATAACCTGATTCAATGATTATCACAATGTACAATACGACGTCGTTTGCATTCCTGTGGTTTAACCAGATGGAAAATTTGAAAGCAAACTGTAACAAGCAGGGTGAATTAACCTCGCTGTGTTTTGGTGTAGGCAGAAGCTGAGCTGGAAGGCAGATTACTGGAAATCAGTTGAATTTATAGACGAAACTCAGACAGTGATAGGACAGGACAGAAAAGTCAATGCTACGTTTAGTGAAGGCTACATGAAGTTCTGGAATCTCAAATGTCTTGAGAGACAGCAACAGTCAAAATATATCGCCATGTTCTGGAGTTGTATTTGCTAGGCTACATGAAGTTCTGGAATCTCAAATGTCTTGAGAGACAGCAACAGTCAAAATATATCGCCATGTTCTGGAGTTGTATTTGCTACAAAAAAGTGGGTACTCTTGTACCAAATGGCAGAAATATTGACTGCTGTAACTATGTGAATGCACTCGATGCAAATTTGTGGCCAGGTGTGTGCAAACATTTTGCTGGAAAGCACTTCTTTTAGCAGAATGATAGCCCTGGTACATCTCTTAACTCATCTGTGGAAAATAAAAAAAAATCACATTTTGGGTTTTACGTGGTCAGCAGAATCATTAGACAAAAACATTATCGAAAATGTGTGGAAAGTCATAAAATCTCATGAGCAGAAGGAATTGTCAGCTATTAACTCTCGACAGGACCCTACCAAGTCTGCTCTGACAACCTGAAACAAAGTTCATTAAACCTCTATTCATCAGCTTTACGCATCCATTCCGCGATGATTTCATTCTGTTATTGCGCACAAAGGATTTATAACAAAATTCTGAAACGTCAGGTAAGCGCTTTTGTTGAAATAATGTTATTTACAATGTTTGAATTTAACTGGCAAAAAATGAATCGAGCCTTCGTGCCACTGCCATTACGACACACTTTTGGCCACACGCTGTATACAGCCTACAGGCACAGCAGTATCTGAGTGGCAGTTTTTGGCAGTAATAAATACTACTGACAACAATTAGGATAACGCCATTACACTGTCACACCACATGCCAAGTCAGATGATTTATAAAAAAAAACAAAAATTACATATCAAAATATACTACACAATTTACACACCATTGTGGCTGAGATCGAGTTCTTGAAGACAACTGAGAAGTCCGATGTCACATGATAACTTGCATATCAAATTGTTGCTCAGCGATAACTTCCGAAGCTTTTTAAACTTACATAAATCCTGACATCAAAAACAGTTGGAGAGCAAAACAATACATTAACACTGCAAATGACAGAAAGACAGACAGTAATGATATCTGTTAAGTTTCTGCAAGCCATCATAAAACTGTTCAAAAACAAAAATTAAGTTATTAAATCGAGTACTGTCTGTCTGACAGAATGTGTTCACTGTTCACCATGTGTTGTATAACAGATAACACTGTGATCCCATATGGTCAGTGGCGGATCCAAGGGAAGAAGGGGCAAGGGGGGGGTGACCCCCCTATTGACTGGATGCATCCTGAAACAAGTGAAAATTTCACATAAAATGCATTATTTTTCATAAAATTTTCAAAAATTTTCAAAAATGTGTTGCGGCATTCGCGACATAATTTTAGTCAAAAAATTTTGACAAATGATGCGCTTGAAGTGCGGTCGATACGGCAGGCATAGAATCGACAAGGGAGCAAAAGAAAATTATTATAAAATTCAGTAATAGTAATTCTAACCAAGGATTCATTTCAAATACATTAAACGTAAAACAGCCTGGGATACGGAAGTTTCTGAAGTGATAAAAATGTTGACAAAGTGTAGAAAAGTGGCTTCAAGCTGGCAGGCCACTGAATCTGATTGAAGGAGCGACTGGAGAATAATTTGTCATGTTGAAGCGCACACATAAAAGACATCGGCTGAAATTATAAACTATGTAAATGATATGCTGACTCAATGATTATCACCACATACAGTACGACATCGTTTGCATTCCTGTGGTTTAACCAGATAAAAAATTTGGAAGTTTCTGGGGAGGGAACACAGCTCCCACCCCAGACCCTACCCCTACCTTTCCGCCTCCATATTCTAAATTTCTGAATCCACCACTGCATATGGCAGGTGATGATACATAGCTCTGGGCTTGTTATGAAGAGCTATGCTATTTAACCATCCATCAGTGGTAAGTCCTTTGTGTATTAATCAACAGATATGTTTAGAAACATAATAAGTATATATTTACACACTTAGATACATGTCACAATGGCTTCCACTTGATCAGTACGGGCAACAAGCAAAGACTGTGCAGTGTGCAATATTAGGATCAGGATCTATATATTTAAAAGAAGGATGTAGCAGTTTAGACTGCATCTGGCTGTGACGTCATAGACATCGTCAACATGGTGATGCATCATCAACATCTTTATAGCTAGCGGTAATGCTGCAGCCTGAGCATAGTACACTGCATGCAGCGCTGTGGATTGAGGCTGCAAACCGAAATTAGCCCCAAAGGCTAAAATCAAGGCCGAAAACCGAGTTGAAGCACAAAGGGGGAAAAATGTGAAACCGCAGGCCAATAATATGACAAAGATCAAGCGAACGGGTGACCTGTCCACTTGCCTAGATAACTTGTCAGCAGGGCCCCAAACTGGGGCATTGAAACAACCGTCAGTTATTTGTTTTAGTGCCAATCCTATATCCTCAACCCCAGTCCTTCTTCTTTTCCAATAATGCACATCCTCAGAAGTCAGTAATATCATGCACGGCACATGGTACATAGCATGGCAGATGGCAACGTCATCATCATCATCATCATCATCATCATCATCATCAATGGAAATCCGGAAGCAGGCTGAATGCCTCTATTTCCGTCCAAAGTAGATAACTTCAACGCGAATATCAACACAAACTAAACTAATACTGTTTTACATACAAAAAACTGCCAGTTTGCGACGTCGCACTTGTTAAAGAAACACCGTGTGTGTATGCACCTTTGGTATATCACGTATCTGATTGCAATCAAGCAGAAGCTCGTCGACGGAGCGTGCATAGCGCAGAATGTCGTCCGGCACGGTAGCAAGGCCGCAGTGACTTTTGTCGACGCTGTCAACATGTGAACTGCACGTTTTCCACAGCGGCACGCAGCTCATCGTATGCTGCGCGTTACCAATGACGCTGGCGTGCACAGAAACGCGTCGCTAAGTGCTGATGTCCAACGATGCACTAGTTACTGGCTGCTAAACTATGATGTACGGGTTCCAAACAAAATTCTCTGCACTATTCATAACGCTTGTTGCGCTGACGCTGTCATCTTATGCGCTCTAGATGCATCTAAACACGATGTTAACACATTCTTCTGAAATGTAAACAAACCCACGCCTATCTATTTTCGGAAAAAAGTTCCTCGTGACGTCATGCAATGAACTATCAGCAGTAGTGATGATTCGATATCGGGATTTCAATTTCGATACGATATCGATACGATAATTTACAAAAAAAATGTTACAAAATATTGCGATATCGATATCGATATTTTAAAAATAATAAGCATGCTAATCTTATACAAGCACAGAAACAACACGTGAAGACTGAACTTTATTTAGATTATAAAAATGTGTTTCTCGGTACGTGAGTAGCAATAATATGTGCTCGTGGCCCCCGCCCACGCATTTTTGTTCCAGCTGAAAGTCCTTTCTCGGACTCCAAACGGTGACTCAACCCTAACCAAGACTAGCTATTTTGACGAGTTTGACAGCAAAGAATATTAATAACCCTAGGTTTTCGCTGTTGTCAACCCTAGCTCGTGCTGTTCT
>Ga0056128_1010139_pt1 | contig 11757 bp, 10 predicted proteins | sample WorMetLIZISLAND2_FD_71113 | JGI IMG/M metagenome (GOLD analysis project Ga0056128, IMG submission 71113) | Marine gutless worms symbiont microbial communities from Max Planck institute for Marine Microbiology, Germany - Olavius geniculatus... ... | reverse complement strand
TGTGTGTGCTGGTGCGCTGTCCTGCTGGAAGATGAATCCGGTGGGCAGCCGGCGATTGCTTGAAAAAAACGACAATTTAGTGATAATTTATAAACAAAATAACTTACTGTTTGTCAAAGCGTCACTGTGACGTCATCGGCAGTAACGTGGTAACCGGTTTTTGAAAATTGAATAGCATTTTAGCTTAAACATTTTTAATGCTGAAAAATCGGTAGGCGGTCATGTTCAAAAGTCTATAATTTCGTCGTTTTTCAACAGCGGTTGCTGAGAAAACGGCAAAAAACTTTAGGGGCTACTTTTTTGCCGCACCCTGTAGTCTAGTGTCATACAAATCATTCACCGCCGCAATGTTGGACTGAAGAGTTTTTTTATTTACGTAAATGTTTGTTATTGTCGTTGGTTTTTTTACATTTATATTTCACAAAGTAGTATAGAGACGCGTTTAGGGTATGGTGGAATATATAACAATCACATTATTGCAAATTGTATGTAAAGTGTGCGATTGCAAAATTTTGAAAATTGGCCAATATTTGGCGAAAATATGGACAAAAGTAAAATGGCACGTTTTTATTGGCCACAGTGCATGTTACTGCCGTTCATGTCTGATGCTCCTCTGTGATATGCCTACGGCGTGACGGAATGACGTGAATGATGACTCTGAAATGACAAATAGATATGACAACTTAAGTTTGGTTTCTGTCTAACGCAAAAGACGCAACGCAAGAGAGATAATGTTTCAGCTTGTGCCTCTTTTGCGTCACTTGCGTAAAGCGTACGCACAGACATTGCGTTGTGTGTTGCGTGGAATTTAAACCGTGCATTACTGTACCGCACGAAGCCAGGCAGAAAATTATAGCAATTGCAAGCAGGAATTATCCAGTAAAGAGCGAAAGAAATAATTAGGCATATTATTATAGTGAATGGAATTGTAGTGAAGGTGTTCTTTGAGCACGAAATAACAACCCTAATGCAGATTAATATTGCAGTTTTTATTAAAAGTTTTTGCGTTTTTTTACCTTGTGTAGCTCTTCGGTGGCGAGTCATTCTGTGGAACATAGACATGGCGAATTAACTCAGAAAAGCTCACCCATACGAGTCTTAAGTGTTTATTCTTGCCTTTAAATGCAGATACATACCGTACATATACGGATCCATTGTATCTTAATGTAAATCACTCCAATGCAAGAAAAAAACGACAGAATCTGTCAAAGAGAAGGTTCCATTATCTGATGGGATTAGCTATAGACACCTATTTGTCACACTCAGCAAGATTGCAGCTAATTGTCTGTCGTTGGGAGTTGGACGTAACGACATAATAGCGGCGGACATTGTGCATCGTGACCTTAGGTCAGAAGCGATTACTACTACTGTACAGTCTTCTTCTTTGTCGCTCTATCATCATTAAGAAAATGATGATAAAACTACTACTAAACGTCTCTGCTTGGCTCTGTCGTGCACATTAGCCACTGTGTCTTCAAAATATATTTTCTTGTGTCCATTATTTTTGTGTCCTTCATCATCGTATTCAGCAGATTTAAGCAAAAGCTTGTTGGGGCAGTTGTAGCAGATGTAAACTGCTTACCTTTTTCAACATGTCTGGTAGGCAAAGATCCACAGATGCGTTCATCCTGAGCCGACTAAACTACTGCAACTGACTACTTGCCCGTATCACACTACAACGTGTTCGGTAAACCTACGTTTTAGTAACGTTCTATACAACCAGCAGTGGAATTAAGTGGAATGCAAACGTTTGTAGAATTATTTTTTGCAAGCGCTATGGCAATTTTCAATTGCAGATTTTGAGCAAATGGCAGATAGTACCAATCCTAAGCCTTACGGTCATCGTTTTACTGAATAACGCTGTTACCACCTGCAGAATTATCGCATAATGTGACTACATGACGGTCTTTGACATGGTTGTGTCACTCCTGTACCTTGTAGCTATAGTTGCTAACAAGCATGATTCATGCCACGTTTGTATTCGCTTGAACAAAAGCTTAAATCGCTTGAACACATTTGAACTCTTTTATCACCTTTGACAAATTTCGATCAATTTAAACTTGTATTCTTGAAGACAAAAGTAAAATGTTATGTTGCCAACTACTTTGTTAATAGACAGAATCAATGAAAACGCAGAGAAAAGCTGATTAAATGCAATATATTATAAGCCTGTTTATCACGTTTAGCGATATTTTTTGGCGAAGTTTGCGCTAACTAGATTCACTTCAGCAGCCTGCCGAAGCCGTTTTCAAATAAGTACCATATCCAAATAGATTTGTATTCACATGTATAAAGGCAAAGTGACTCAGTAAGCTTGTTATTGTCAAAGACGCGTGTGTTTACCCGGTATTTTCGTCTCGTTCCGCTTTATGCTGCAGTCGTCAACGGTTTGAGTTTGAAACAGCATTGTGCAAAAATGATGGCGATGTATAATCTAGGCCATATAGTTTACTGACAATGAGGTCGCCGACAGTTAATATCTTGCGCACACATTGTAGTAAAAAACGAAAAAAGAACACTGAAAAAATATTATAGGCAATGCCTGTAATAAACAGTTCATGTTCATTCCTTTTCACCGAGTTTTGTTCACATGACTGTAACCTATTAGCTAACAGTTTTATTCGTCGTAGACCAATGATCCGATGCCGTAAACACCATTAACAGCGTAGACCAGTTCATACTGAAAATTATTACAATCAGAAAAAATGTCGAACCGACAGCAGTGAGTCTAAAATACGGATAACCGATGACCATTATTTTCTGTGCCATTGATCGTTTAATTCAATTAATAAGCACACAATGTTTGGCTTTGAACGGTGACTTTATTTTTAATATGATAAATGTATATGGCTTAAAGTACATTTTTGAGGCACATTCCCCATTATATCAGTGTCGCTGTCCAGGTTCGCGCACTTAGACTTTCGTCGTTAATTAGTGGAATGGATTGAGAGTGCAAGCAATATAATTGGGTTTGCAACTTGTTTCTTGGAGGTTCTGTATCATCACGACTGTGGAAAACATAATTAGGTTTGCCTTTATAAATAGTTTATAGAGAAAGCTTACATGTTGAAGGCATCAGCGGTACACAGCCGACAGTTAACGCAGTGCCTGCCATTGCCTCACAGATATTGGCTGCCGGCGAGTTATTGTATTATTGTGAACATGTTTTGAACGTTCTTGCTGAACACGTTTGAACAACAACGCCATCATTACACGAAGCAGGCAAATGGTAGCACATTTCTATTTGCGTCAATCTCATATGTGCTGTAAAGTTTGTACAGTAAACATCTTGGAGGGGCGTGGCGAGACGCCATCATAGACTTAGATAGGACATATCTATCAGCAGAAAAGTTGCTGCAGTCGATAGAACATCGCACAGCTGGGAGAAGCTTGGTCTGCCGTGTTGCCAATGTTCGCATTAGCGAATAAGGCACCGACGACGGTGACGAGGCTTAGACTGTAGTGATGCGTTTCTGACATCTTTCGTAGTTTTCATTGCAAATTTTCCGAAAAAAATAAGCTACTGATAAAATTGTGAAAACCGGTAAATATTTTTGATAAAAACTCACTCGTTAATTTTGTTCAACTCATAGATAGCACAGTCATCGACGTACAGTAACCTGGATAATTGTCCAGGGTAACACAATAACATGAGATTGTAGTCGAGACGTGCGCCGAAAGGCCGAGAGGTGTTGAGAATATGTAGAAATATAGTCGGGGTATTCACCTCGGGTGGGTTTTCTTTCATAGCTTGTTGTGGCAGTTGAGTTAGCACAAGGGGCATAGGTGTACATTATTTTGCAATCCGCAAAATATTATCTGCGTGAGTTTTAGATTAGTAATGGTTGACCGTCTATTTAATCCATACTGCATCGATACGTCAATATGTATACAAAATACTTCACGAAAGCAGAAAAATATTAAGCAGTATGTTTGTCGAATGTCAAAGTTACATGCAAGGCAAGTCAGAATACGTAAGCTTACGAAAAGTTGTGCGATTGTATAACTTGTGCACATTCTCTTTCATTCGCAGTCTTTTTTCTGTCTTTTTGTCCCAAACGCGAAATTCTATACATGTAAGCGTCGTAAACTAATGGTCAGTTAGTTTATTATGTCAAAAATAGTACACACAAATTACAATTACAACAAAAATAAACTAAAAATAAAATTTTATGTAGATTACATAGTTTTCACTAGACAACATCACGGGGTTAAGAGCAAAAGCGTTTCAAGTCATATTTTAATTTTCACATTTAAGGGCGACGTAATTTGTGTAGAAATTACGGGAAACCTGTCCTTCTCACAAATTTACACATGGGTACATTGCAGTAGTCCCATAAAAATGTTGCATTATTAATGTTTTACCGATGCGAAACATCAAGCTCTTTGGGGTCCCGTTTGGATGCACATCTTAAGTTAAGAAATTTGTTATCGTCAAGGACTGTTTCTAAGATTTCAAATTATTGAGGTTGTTCAATGTTTTCATAGACCCATTTCGGCTGGGAAAAGCCCCCCCGTAGACCCACCCGACCTTGGTGCGTTACACAGTGCTTATCGAACTTGCACATTTGACGGGTAAACGTGTCCGACGTATAGGACTTAGCGACGGAATTACATCCTACGCCGCTGCTCACCAAGTACCAAGTGACAAGACGAGATCGATATGACAGATAGTCAGATCGACAGGCGACGAACGTGACGGCGAAATCAACGTATAACCAGCACCTACCGGAAGTCATCAACATACGGCGTTACAAACGCGTCTGACTGTCCATTTGGATGCAATACATGTACGTCGATAAAGTCGTAGTCGAAAAAAAGTTTTTCAGGGAGCCATATTGGCGCAGCAGAAAAGTAAAAAATATGACTTCGCAAATGTCCGCCCATATTGTAATGAAAATAAAGAAAAAAAAACAAAAAGCGTTTTTTTCTTTTATTTTATATATGCGGATAAGACTTTACCATAAAAATGGAGAGTGTTTTATTCCGCTTTTTGGCAGCCAACTTTGAAATTTAAAACAAAAACGGTTTTGATTAATACTTAAGGTTGCTGTCGAAATGCTTGTGGAAACAGTTTTGTAGTCAAGGGCTAAATTCACTGCGGTACATCATTCTGCTTTTAACGATCCGTCACTCAAATGTGGCAAATACTGCCTTTAGAAAACGGGAGTAATGTTTGCTGCATTCTGGCTACGTTGCTGTTAACAATACAACTCCGCACCAATGTGCGGTGTGTGAGTGCCAGTGTTCACCAGAAAGCGGTGTAGAGGTAAACACAAAAATCAGAGTTTACATTGTGAAGATAAGGACAGAAGACCGTTCTTGTTAGGCATTTGGTCGATCAGCGTGACGCCCATCAGTGTGATCTGAACAGTTTGCTCCAACAACAACAACAACAACTATTACTACTACTGTTGCTACTACTACTAAGTAGTATATAGTTATAGTAGTAAAAGTAGTAGTAGTCAGCAATCCGTGCGATCTGAGCAGGTAAAATGTTCCTGACGACGTTGATTACGGCAGCCACAAGCCTCAAGGAACGCGTCTCGAAACTCCTTTGACGTTCTGTTGTAGATGATGGGGTTGACGCACGAGTTGAAGTACGCCAGACAGTTCCACAGCACACTCACCGCCTGCGCCGTTAGACATTACAAGCTCATAGCGTTCTGTTGTTATTTTATAGCCGACCCTTATAACGTTACGCCTACGATACAATATGTCGTCCATATGTCTGTCGTCTGTAACGTTTTGTATTGAGCCTAAGTAGTTTATATTCAGTGTTTGTTTCTATCGGTGTATTCTTGTAGTGTTATAAATTTGTATTGCTCATAGCAGTGTTTGATGCACGTTTGATGCGTCTCATTAAACCAGTCATTCAGTCATTCATTCATTCAGTACGTCATAGGGGGTAGGCGATTGTACCGCTGGATAACGCGTTGTTATGTTATGAAACCGCCTGAACAGCCTCAGCCGACCTTCCGCTGGTGAAAGAAAATTCGTATACGAGATACGCACCATTTTTGGGTTTTTTGACTTTTGGTAAACCTAAGTCTTTGATTTTTAGAACGGAAAATTAAAACTGCGGTTACTCATGCCTTGGGACACGTTGGCGCCAATTATAATTTTGTACAGCTCTTTTGTTTTCGAACTAGGCGGACTGACAATGGACAGGTGAGACGCGTAGTTCAATCTACACAGTGGTCTCATAATGACATGACAATATTTAATGTTGCAACGTATGGAATTAGTCAAATTACATTTATGTGCATTTCTGTAATCCTTTTGCATTGTCACGATATATCGCAACCGACACTAATTAGTGCGCTGCAGCTGGCGCCGTCTATTAGATCAGTAACTGTGAAGGTGAGTGATTGTTCATTTATTCTAGTTTGTTCATTATCAGCATGCGTTTCAATATTTTGGAGTTGTTGGCTAAGAAACAAAAAGCTTGGCGTAGTAGGTACAGTACATCATATGTAATTCTCAGATGATCTCATAATGTGGAAAAGCTTAACCACGCAAGTACGATCATTACAATGCGCTAGCAAAATTATTTACCTCGTAGAAGTGTGTTTCGGGGATTTTGCCGAAGTACACGACGACGACGACAACAACAACAACAACTACTACTACTACTGTTACTACTACTAGGGTTAAGGTTGCAGCCGAAGTACATGACAAGCAGATGAACGTGGACGGGTAACCAGAGCACAGCAAACATCACAACGACCAGCACCAGTGTACGACCAACCGCCCTTTTCTTATCGTCTCTACTACGTGTAGTGGTAGTAGAAACAGTAGTAGTAATAGTAGTAGCTGTTGTTGTTGTAGACAGGCCCGTTTCTTCTTATCGTCTCTGCGGTTTCTGCCGCGTGTGCCCAGCATCGCGAGGTTGTAGCTGCTTGATACAGCAGCTGATATTGACGTCAGCGAGGGCGTCATCGGTGCCTGGTGACGTCTCATGTGACGTAAGATGACGCAATTTCGTTGCAAACATAGTTTCAAACACTGTTGGGCTATCGTAACCACGTGGAAATATGTCGCTGTCAGGGGGTTATTTTGTTACGAAAAAGCGTAAAAATAATGTAGTTTACTGCGATGTGATGTAAGATGCCGACCGAGCATACGGCAATGATTGTCAGTGGAATGAGATAAGCAAAGGCGAAAAACGTGGCGAAGAGACGTTTGGACGCCAGCTGACTGGTACTGACGCAGTGAAAGGTTCCAGTCAGTTGGTCCGTCAGTGTTCTGTACGTGGCAAGGACGGGAGTGTTGACCGCCAATGTGACCAGCCACACCATGACAATCAGCGACACGACACGGCTCCTGGTACGATAGCGTGCCGTGCTGACAGACTGGACAATCGTCATGTAGCGAGTGACAGAAATGAGCACCAACGTGTAGACAGTAACGTAGGCCTAACACAACGTGTTACAATATAATGACCGCGGACAGCTCAGGTGTAGACAGTAACGTAGGCCGTCACGTTGATCAAATAGTGCATCAGTCGGCACGCGATGTCTCCGAACGGCCACCTGTGCACGACAACACGCAGCTTTAAGAGTTTGCGTTTCAAATTTCTGCATTGAATTAACGATTTTGTAACATAAATTTTGTCCTAAAACATAGTATAAATTTACTGGCGACACGGCGAGTAGATTTTCAGTCCGCTCGGAAACGATAGTTTTCGGAGCGGACTTAAGTTTTGCTAGCGTTTAATTTTTTCCCGCCACAAAATCTTCGAGCTTCGTCAGCCAATCGTCGCGAAATTTGCGCCATAATAAAAATGTTTTACAATCCCAGTCCAGAATTTCGGGAGACCATTCTTAAAAAGTTTTAGGCACAAAACGTGCAAAATTTTGCGCAATTACAAACGACGTTTACTCGTAAATTTGACGGCAAATGTCTGCAGAAAAAAATAAAAATATTTTAAAAAATATTTAAATAAAAATATTTAAGATATTTAAATAAAAATATGTAAAATTGAACAAGTATTTGTTTAATGTTTAATGTTTAATGTTTCCTCCCGCTTTCAGTGCAACAAATCCAGTCCAGTAACTTTGAACATCTAAGATTCAAATCACACCCACCCAAATCGACTTTTTCGAAAGACCACATATCGGTACCTAGAAGGTGCTGCGCCCCAAAATTTTTACACGCGCTAGAGAATAACCAAGGCTGGCTAGGTCGCCTCCATCGGAAATGGGGTCCCTTTTACATTTTTTTACAATTAAGAGTCAAAAATTCGCTTTAAAAATTCGTCGAATAAGCGCCTACAACTTCGGCAGTATGGAGAATAGCCACAAGAAACTTTGCCACTTGACGTGCCACTGGGTGGGGTGATAACGCGCTAAAACGTTTGGGGGGCACCGCCCTTTTAAAATTAGAAAAGGCAAAAAACTTTCAACATTCGGTGCGAATTAAGACAACTTTTGATTTTGACTGCGAATTTCTCTGAAAAGCATACAGATATCGATAAGCGGAAAACGGCGTTATCGGCATTATCAACATCGATCTTTCCTGCATTAAATAGAAAACAATTGGTGAAATTTGATCCACTAACAACGACGGTTAGGGTGCGCATGTTGACCCACTCTAAGTCGACAATGCACGTTTTTCGTATGCTAATGCATTTGACTTCAGGCTACGGGACTTTGCTACCGGAGAAATTTTGGCCCCTCTAGATATTTCCCAAATCAGACGATAGGCGCCGGGTCAACTCACGTTGGGCTCTGTCCCAAATTTATAGTTCATTATTTTATAGTTAGAAAAATAGACTATTAGAATAGACTAAGCTGCGAGCTACCGTAATGACAAGTTCGATAAACTTTTTGCAGAAGAAACCAGAAAAAATTGCATAAAATAACTAAAAACATTACTTTCAGATGTGATTTTGCAGCCCTAAATGCGTAAGAATGCGTTTAATGCCTGGGCTCTGTCACTGGCGATTTCCACTTGATGATTTGGTGATCCCCACTTGGAGATTTTACACTGCGTCACAAACCGTCTAACTGGATCATTAATTGGGGGGGGCGATTTGCGGCCTAAGGGGTAGAAATTGAACCCTCTTTTTGGATACTACAGCAATGATGTCAGTTATTAAAAATGTCGCGCGGTCGCAAGGAAATTGCAAGATGTCGCAGTTATTTCGATGATATAGTTTGAAAATACCTAGAAATATCCATAGTATAGACTGTATTTTCTACCACTAAAAGGTCGACCTTCATATAAATTTTCCTAAATTTAACTTAATTTAATCTAATCTGAAACAATTTGATATGGCGTCAGCCATTGTCACAATGGTGGGTTCTCTAAATGATGCACGTTGTGTGCAGCAAAGTGCGCAGTGAGCGTTCAAAGTCATTCAAGGCCGTTGATTGAGGTATTAGTCAAAAGCATGTAGACACATTTTTTCACGTACAACCAAGTTTATATGGTACACCGTTTCAGAGATAGACTTGTGGTAAGTTTTTTTGCCAAAAACAGTCGCCCCACCCCCTTTTCTGCCAAAATGTGTAGATGGTTCCCTTTACATTCAAATTACCAATATTAAGACTACAAGAAACGAACATCCTAAGCTAATTACTTATTTAATTATCTTCTGCGTAACCCATGCTATCTGGCCGAGATACGTCGGCATTAAATACAGACGGACAAACAACAGCAATAACGCGCTGCGCAGCAGCTGCGTCGGGCGGTAATAAAAGTTTAGCTTGCACGCAAAGAAGAAATGTTAACAGACTTTACAGCACGACGGGACAGGGATGTGCGAATAACAGTAAGTTACATGAAGTCACGTAGGCCTATATTAATCGACACGAACGGACTTTATACAGTAAGCGCTCAGGTCGTAAAAGCTGTAATTAATTTCAAAAGAACTTTAATACGAGTAATCAGAGATGATGTCGCTACCTGTTAGCGGCAAACACGTAGGCTGTCGACGGCGGGATAACTATGACAAAGGATAGGTCTGCGATGGCCAGATTCAGCAGCAGAAAGTTGGTAACTGTGCGCATGCGCTCCTTGGACACGATGACGTAAATGACCAAACTGTTTCCGGTTACACCGAGTGCCGTCACCAAGCCGTAGAGGATTGGAACCGCCACCTCGTACAAGATGAACGAAAAGTAGTCGTAGTCGTCGGACTGTGGCGGGTCAGAAGTCTTGTTGCTGGAATTACCTGGCGTCATTGTCGGCGTCATTGTTATACCTGAACATCACAAAATAACATATCGCCCATTCGAACTATCTTACTTAAGAGTAGCACACGCTCACCGTCTATAGGCTTGCTTTTAAATGTCACCTCAAACATTTCACAAGTATCTAGTTTTTCTCCTTGCACATGACGCAACGCATTAGAGTTAATCACGGAAAACGCGCTACAATAAATTACTTACTGAAACCTACACGGTTTACAGTGTGAGCCAGAAAAAATGCCATATCTGCCGTAATGTCTTGTATGCTACTCGCGGATCACCGTGAGAATTGCTGTCACTGTTTGGGCCGTAGATACAGGTAAAATGTTTCATCGGATGTTGCAAAACTGTCTTTTTTCAAATTTAGCACGTTGCAGAAAACTGGTAAAATAAAACATTAAAAACATTTTGTAAAAAGACTGTGAAAGAAATAATAATTTCTATTGCTACTAAAAGATAGATAACAACTTTGTTTATGGTCATTAGCAGTAGTGACATTACAGGTGCTCAAAATTTTAATTTTGTCCCTACTTTTTTCAAATCGAGTATCTAAACTTGCGGCAATAAAATACCTCTAAGTTTAAAGAGCTTGCACCGGACGTACGCTGTACGACAAACGTCGTCAAAGATTTGACGCAGAAGCAGTTCTTTCTTAACGCTTTTAGAAGTACGCATATTAGGTTATCAACCCTATCAACCGTACTCCAATTTCAGTTTTTTCATTTTATTTTTATTTTATACATTTTATTTTTTTAGTTGATGTAGCAGATTAAACGGACAGCCTGTCTGTCAGCTTTTCAGGTGCAAATTCAATATCATCACATATCATATCATAACGCCATACAAACCCAGGCGCTCATTTTTCTTCATATTCCAGTCTCGTATTTTCCACCCCTGCATTTTCTTGTGCTCCATTTTCCAGTCTCGCATTTTCAGTCGCCCCTTTGAAACGTTCGATGCCGCAGAAAAAGTATTGGCCTTAAAAATGTCTTGGATACATTGCTGGAAAATCTGATGCTACGCGCACAATTATACACACCATAAGGTTTTGACGTATGCTATACCTGTGAGTGATGAAGTCATAGCGCGGCAGTCGACTTTTTCTACAATAGCTGTCAGCAGCCTGGCTGCTGCACACCGTTGAAAAGAATATAATCGCAAACAGGGCCTACCGCGAGCTGTTAGCTAAGGTGTGCGTTGTATGTCTGCGCCACCCTTAACGCTTGTAGCTGCAGTGAACGCTCTTGCCACAGCAATTTTATAAAGATGATTCACACTTTCGTCATAAAGTTAGCAAGGGCCTTGATCTCAAAAGCAATAGGATGCAATACAGTTTCTGTCCGAAGTTAGTGAACTAGTCCGCACAAAATTATGCAGTGTACTTACTTTTGTGCTACATTTTGCTTATGTTTTTTCTATTTACTGTATTATTTTGAAACATTTTTTGACGTATATGATTACTTTTGCCAGCGTATGGCGCATAAAAGTTTGGTTTGTAATACTTTGCCAGTAAAGACGAAGTTAATGACGTTTTGTAAACAACGGTTTACTTAGATTTTTT
>Ga0056128_1010138_pt1 | contig 11757 bp, 6 predicted proteins | sample WorMetLIZISLAND2_FD_71113 | JGI IMG/M metagenome (GOLD analysis project Ga0056128, IMG submission 71113) | Marine gutless worms symbiont microbial communities from Max Planck institute for Marine Microbiology, Germany - Olavius geniculatus... ... | reverse complement strand
ACTGCTAAAATCTACGTTGAATGCTGAAAATTTCATACGCAGGTTGTCTTGGTCTATCTCCAGCCATCTCGTCGCAATTCAGTGTAGAAATGTGCACTGCATTCAAAAATTGCGAAAAAATTTATTAAAACCCCTTTTGGGGGGTTCAAGGTCGTTCAAGGTCATCGATGTTGATAAATCTCAAAAGCCTGTCACCAGTGCTTGTTATAATAAGCAGTATGTATGTACCTATCTGCAACAGTTTTCACATTATTCGAGCCAATAACGGCAAAATGACGTCTTTTAAGGGGGGGGTACCCCTCTTTGACGCCCTCGTTCGAGGGTAACCCTTGCACCTAGTGGCATGAAATTTTGTCACGATAAACTAGAGACCTTGGGGCAGCCCAAGATTTCGTGATCCTAGCATGCACGGTTTTGATACAGCTCACGAGCGTGACAGACAGACAGACAGACGCCCAGACGATGGCAATGACGCGCGAAGCATTCTGCTTTCGCGCGTAATAATCGAATAAACAGATGTAATAACTGTCAAAAAAAACAGCAAAACATTAAAACCAGTTTTAAATTTTCAAAATTTAAACAACATATTTTAAGAAATTGAATAAAAAACTTGACCCACTTTTTGCTAAAAGTACACGTATCGACCAAACTCGCTACTTTGTAATACAGAATTTTTTCTTAATTTTGCCCAGAAATACTGCATTTTTGTGCAAAATTTTAGAGGCGGGCCCCTTTTGCCCCCCTCCCCCCGCCACTGCTTAAGGGATGAGGTGTGGGCAAGTGACACCCACTTTCCGCTAAAAGGGGCTTGCATAGGGGCTGTGCTTTCTCCCACAAAATTTTCGGATTTTTGATTTAAAAATGAAGTGCTGTGGTGCATTTTGGCACTATTTTGAGCGATTTTGTAGGCTCCTAGAAGGGTGGGGGGACACATACCCCCAGTTCCTAGCTCCTCCCCATGATTATGCCAAAAAGTTGAGCAGTGATTAAACAAACATACCTTCGATGGCGTCCTATTGTCTGTTGCGTGTGATGCCAGGTAGCGAGGACTGTCAAAAGCGTGGACGTGCTTTAGGCCTAACTAGCTGTTAAGGCGCGTTCGGAGCGACCGAAATGAATTGAAATAAACGGAAACAACAGAACTATGATTATGCATATTTCATTTCGTTGCTGTCGCCGAGTACAACACAGTGACTGTATTCTAACATAGTAGCGTTGAAATAATGGGATGAATCAGAAACCGAAATCTTGTAAAAAAAACTTAACGTTGCGACCGTTAACGCCGACACCGAAGTGCGTGTGTGCGTGCACATTTAATATTCGAGACAGAACTTTCCATATGTAGGCCTAGATCTAGATGTAGCTGATACGGTTCTGGCTATCGATGAAAAATCGCCGATAACAATTAAAACAGTAAAAAAAATAATTTGTTTTACAGTTCAATATTTTTGGATGCGCTATCAGCTCAAGACTCCATGTTCTTGTATCATTTTTGTACAGGAACCGCTTTTGTCTTTATAAAAAAAACTTGATCGTTTACAAAAATGTAGAGGATACGTACAGCAAGAAAAAACCATAACACGAATGCCATTTTTATTTCTGCCAAAAAATTAATATTTCTGCAACAAAACCGTATGTGCGAATGTGAAGTGCGTGAACTGACTGATAATAGCCTAGATGTATAGGTTACGGTGCAAGTACGCATACAGGCCACGAACACAATAATGCGACCACGATGGACGTCACAAACTTAGAGACCTCGGAACACATGCCCATCATAATGGTAAAGGGGTGGGGGTTGTCCAGCTCTCACGGAATATTTGGTAAAATGTGTGAATAGGTTACTTAAATTTAACAAACTTTCTCTCTGGCTCACTGGAAAAAGCGTTGCATTTTCAGGCACATAATGTACAAAAATGTACAACAGCTAGGCACGAATCGACTTACACCGCTCTTCAGACCCTTATAGCTAGAAGAAAAAAGCAAGAAAAGGGAAATATAAAAAAACGGAAGGGGAGGGAGTAAAAAGATTAAAAAATAAGGTCAAGGAAAAACGGAGGAACTTGACTCCAAATGTTCCACGTTGATATAAACACACCACAAATTCAGATACTAGTCTGTACAGATAATACTGCCAAAAGTTCAAAAGTCGCAGCAGCAAACATTATTGATTTTCGTGCAACAAAACGACGGTGCATGACAAGCGGCAAAGTGCTATAAAAGCTGCAGCCTGCGAACAATAATTTTAACCCGAACAAAACGTACACAAAGGTCGTAAAGCTACGACAATAAATAGCAAAAAACGTTTAATATATACCACAAATAGATAATACAAAACTTTTCATTATGATCTTCGACGTTTTTCGAAGAATCGTGGACCTTTATGGAATCCCGAAAGCGTAAACAATTACAACTACAAAAAACGAACAAAGTCTGCCGGAAAAAAACAAACTTTCAAGTGTTTTCTTAGCTACAAATGTAAATGTACGATACAAAACTGTTCGTTCTGACACTTTTTTCTTCAGAGAATAGATCTTTCAAGAATCTCCGAAGCTCTGACAATTACAATTATAACAAAACGAAGTCTGCGACACTGCCAGAAAAAAACTAGCTTTTACATTTTATTTTCAGTTACAAACGGATGACCCAAAACTGTTCGTCGTCAGCGTCGGCATTTTTCTTTGGGGTCTGTGCCACCGGAAGTTTTGGGGGAGAATGCGGCTTTGGGGGAACCCCAATCGAATCTCTGACGTCACCGGCGGCCATCTTGGCGACGTCAACAGCGGAGATCATGGCCATTCCAAACATATCTTCTTCCTCGTCTTCGTGGACAATTTCCTCGACGTCGATATCTCCTCCAGGCTGAAACTGCGAGGCGATCTCTTCGAAGGTTCTGTTCTTGGTCTCGGGCACTTTGCGGTAGACGAACAGCGTGAAGATGATCATCAGGAAGCAGAAGATCAGGAACGTGTATTCTCGCAACAGTTTCTGTAAATTATATGCACACGAAAATAGTATTCTTAAATCATAAAGCAGCACGTTGTCGGCTATTGCGTTAGTTTGTCGGTCCGTCCGTGTCATCAGAAATAAGAAAATCAATGAAACTGCTTTACGCCGGGCCTGGTAACTATTTGGATGAGCAACTATCCGCGCACAGGCAAACCATATCTGTAGGCTATATAACACCCAGGTCAACTCAGCCTTCTATCCCTTTGGGATAAGTAAAACAAGTATTGGCCTCATCTAGTTGGGGTTAAGGCGCAAGGCGTTCACCGGTGTAAGCTGGCAGGCAACACTGCATGATCTCATATGGCAGGTGACGCTGCTCAGCTCTAGGACTGGTTACCACAAAGAGCTCTAGATACTTTTAAGCTTTTTAAATAATTAATGAAACTGTTTTACGCCGGGCCTGTTGTTATCCTATTTGGATGAGTGACTGCGCACAGGCAAACCATATGTGTAGGCTATATAATTAACACCCAGGTCACACGTTCCTACCACGCGAACTGAATGGTCGACTCAGGCACTACGGCATTCCTGTATACACCCGTCGAGTAAAAGAATACAAGTGTCAGAACAGAAGAATCGTACACACTAAATGACAAGGCCACAAGACCTCATCGCTATCGGCACGTTGTGTACTGTCTGTATAGAAAAAGACACATAAAACTAAAAGTCATCGAGCGTTACATATATAGCAACAATCAAACATAGAAACTGTTCATAGAAACTGGCGCGTTTTACGACCAAACCTATGGGCCTATTTTATTGTCATATTGCACTATATTTCAACGTGCGATGTGCAGCAGTAAATTGAAGTTGCGCCGAGTAATTAGCTGTTTCACGAGAGAATAGGCTTATAAAAGTTGTTACCGTCCCAGCTATATAGCAGTATAGTCTAAAATAATAAAACTCTTAAAAGTAAAGCGGTGGCTGCTTGGATGAAGACTAAAACAATGTATGAATTTACCTGTACAAGCTCAAAGCTAAGTGCGACGACCGCCGTGAAAAGCCAGTTGGTGAGACCAGCAATGCTCATTGCACGGGGTCTAGGTCCCTGTCTGAACAGCTCCGCACCTATCATCATTGGTATAGGACCTATACACACATGAGCACAGTGTCTGGGGTGATATAAAACCAGCTGTGGCATACACTTTTTTTCAAAAATGGACATTTTTTCCAACAATTATACCACATTTACTGAGAAGAACTCGTCGAGCAAAATGTCTGCATAGTGGTCTGCTTTAAACGCCGCCAAGTGTCCCAATTGCGTACGTGACGACAATAGTATACATCGGATTTATGCCGGGGCTACACAGAACACGCACCGATTTCTTCGTCCGAGGCGTTGTACGAAGTCGCCGAGGTCTCCGAAGTCAAAAACATCGTCCGAAAAAGTGGCAGTTTTAGCCTGGAGGCGGGGGTCCAGATTTTGGTTCAGCATTCCAATTTTGGCAATGGCCGATGTGTAGATTTATCCGTGATACCAGGGATGTTGACGAAGACAGTTGTCAAGACACTTGTCAACGAGGCCGAGGCCGACATCAGGTTCGTTTCGTTTCAGCTGCGTGGCTAAAAACGTAACAAAATCGATTCACAAAGCTGTATTAACTCAAATACAAGCCTCATGTCAGAAGTGTTGTTGTACACGTCGTCTGACGTGTTCTTCGACACCTCGGACAAAAAAAAATTGGTGCGTGTAGTCACGGCTTTAATGGTAATAAAAACTTGTGTCATTCAAAGCCGGCATTGACATGATATTATACCTAGTCCAACGGCGAAGCAGACGACGTAGCTGATGACACACGCGACGCTCACGTAACTCAACCACGACCAGTCGTGCTGACAACAATTAAAACCAAGCAATCAGCTAATTTATTATTGACGACGACATTACAATATTAAATATCCCTAGATGCTACAAACAGTAGAGAAAAACAGCACAGACAAAATATGTAAACATACAATCGTTCACTCACTCATATAACTCCACTAGTTTGCGTAGCTTTTCCGCGAGTAAGAAAAGAAAGGAAAAATAACACTAACTCAAACTGGAAAAAAAATGAACCAACAGCAACACCGCAAGAAAGTCCAGATGAAACGTTTCAACGAAGAAGTAGTATAACAATGTGAATACCTGGTATTTAATGGCAGCCGTTATGACTCCAAGAACTAGTACCATAACAGCCATTGGATACAGCAACAGCGGTCTTCTGCCGGCCCGATCCATCAACGATACCTGCATAACACATGAACACAATGGAGAATCACAACCAAACATCGTTCACTGTTGCCAACGTTCGTTAGATAATAAACCAGATGCCTCTTATGGGATAAACCCGTTTTTTATACTCTGGAAAAATGTAGGAAACAGAAGAGTAAAAAACTGACAAAGGCTGCGTCGGCATTCACCGATTATCGTATAAAAAGCAAATTTACGCAGCGGCCCATTCCGTTAAAAAGAGCTCCCTAGCGCTCCGGCGTTAAAAATTAAAATAGCAGAAACGACTTTACACCAATATTAGTCGATATTTTGTCGATATTCTGTACGGTAATGTGGCTCAGGCGCATATATTCTATAGCACTCCGTATAGTCTAAGCTACAATGCCAGTAAATTTTTGCTTTAAGATTACAAACGTTTAATGTTTAATCGTCACTATAAACGTTTAAAGGTGCGTACAGAGCGACGTAACTATACAGAACTGAACTTATCTAAACTGACATGATTTACTTTTTTGAAAAACTGACCAATAGGCAAGCAGTAATGCATTACAGTGGGCACCGTCCAACGGCGTTAATGGCTTACATGACTACGTTCTTGCGCGCGTCAACCAATGACCAATGGGCAGCGTTGGGCAAGAGTTAACTACTTTCTTGTCCATTCGTCAGTTCTTCAAAAAGTAAACCGTGTGTCAGTTCAGCTCAGCTACGTCGCTCTGTGCGCACCATAAGTGCTACCATCACAAATAGGTTATATAACAGTCCCAATGACTTACGGCGACAAGCGTCATGAAGACGTTGACTGCACACGTTCCTACCACCGCGAACTGAATGGTCGACTCAGGCACTCCGGCATTCCTGTATATACCCGTCGAGTAGAAGAATATCTACAAGCGCCAGAACAGAAGAATCGTACACACTAAATGAATACAAAAGTACCAAAAGGCTGTATATTTCCGTCTGTTAAACACCGAGTTAGCAGATCACTAAACGCAAGCTTCTCAAACTAAAGTTTCAATAGCTAATTGTTTTTAAAATTAAGTCACCAATCATTTTCATTCTCCGCGCTGTCAGAAGCAAATCAGGCCTACCGGGCCTTCATCCTGTATCCAATAAGCCACTACTCATTTTCATTCCCTCTGAGGGTAGGAGGCTGAGTTGACCTGAGCACACAGTAGGTTAGCAACTTGCTCAAGGTTTCCTGCTAATGACCCCGTGAAAATCAATAGATATTGTCAGTGCGAGAACACGCTGCATAAGTCATCCAGTTGTGTGTGCAACATTTCGTCAAAGGAGAGAACAAATTTGGTTTATACGCTTCCTTTTAGGTCTTGGCTCTTTCCTTTTATACTTCTTCTTTTTTTACTTTTAAGAAATACGCACTGCCGTGGCATGATGTGGTTATTCTCTGCACATTTCTTGCTTTTGTATCCAGTTAAAAGCAGATCGAAGCGAGAAACAAGTCCTATAACGTACAGCATTAGCTCCGGACAGTTGTTGAGCAATCTGCAGCACGACGGTGATGATGAGCGGTAAACGCAGTTCTTTGGTAGTCAGCAGTTTCCTCATCGTGTATCCGCCACCTGCAGCCGCACCACTTGCCTGAGATCCACCGCGGTGTTTCGCCTCACTCAGAGACTTGCCTACTCAGCATAAAGACCAATAGCTGTGTAATTACCATGTATAAGTGCACAAAACATCAGTTTACGCACTTGTTAACGGCAACGTTGAAGAACTCGCACATTGAAACAACAAAAATCACAAAAGGTGATATTGCCCGCATCACACTGACTAAAGAAAAGTCACCGTTAACACAGGGCTTGAACTATCGTTCAGCCTGTGATTGTACAATTAAGCACTAGGGGAATAGTTTAGAGCTCATCATAAAAAACGCCATCTCAGAGTTACAGAGCGTCACCTGCAATATGGGATTGCAATGATACATGCCACGCGACGCAGGCGAAAGTATGTGACAGATATGCGTGACAAACGGACAAACGGACGGACAGGCGATGGCTAAGACGTGCTAGCAGTACCTGTTGGCGCGCGTAAAAAAACTGTTGACGCAATTGTTAGGAACGTTTTGGACTCACCTGAAAATTCCCTGACATTTCCCTAATTTGTGCTAGAAAATTCCCTGATATTTCCAGGTTTACTAGGTTTTCCGGACAAGTGGTCACCAGGTAAAAAATAAAGAGCGCCCTAAACTACTGAAACGCATCGGTATAGAAAAAAGATAGACAGACAGTCGGTGCAAGGCATGGGATCCCTAGTCTAGGCCTAATGTCTACTTGCAGCTGAAGCATCGAAAGACGAGGGTATGGGTGATGATGATGACAGTACATGTATAGTAATGATGAGACCCGATCATGACATTCTGTCTCCATCTACTGATGTGATTAGCATGCTCAATAACACCTAAACCCTAACATAACAATAAAACCATACCTAACTCCAACCCCTAAAAAGGCGTACAGAGTGACGTAACTGAACTGAACTAAACTGAACCGACATGATTTAGTTTTTGACGAACTGACCAACAGGCAAGCAATAATGCATTACAGTAGGCGCCGTCTAACGGCGTCGCTGGCCTACGCGACTAAGCGCACGTACTCGTTAACCAATGACCAATGAGCTCGCCTTGCTTGCCCATTAGACAGTTCGTGAAAAACTAAACCGTGTCAGTTCAGTTCAGTTTATAGTTACGTCGCTCTGTACACGCCTAAACATACGTCACAGTATGCAAAGCAGTGTACGGGGCTATAGTAAGTATATACCTGCAGCTGAAGCATCAGATGAAGAAGGAGTCGGTGACGAAGATGATGAGAGTAGAGATGAACCCTGATCGTGACATTCAGTCTCCATCTCTTCGATGTCTGCTGACACGTCCGTCGTAGCACGCAAGAACCGCAACGCTGTCGACACACAATAAAGATGTCTTTGCATAGATTCATATTAAGTTGAAATGGTAACCTAAATAAAATCAGAAAAGCGATACATATCAGGAAAAAAACAAGACAAGTCAATAAACCTAGACAAGGGGTCCTGCCAACTTCCACACATCTATGCTACCTACTACTCTCCACATCAAAACCTAGTGGACCACCATTTGAAGAAAACGGCAGCGAAACGTCAGCAATACAAAAAATCACGGTTGTTTATCGAGGAATTTATATAATCTATTAACACAATATGTTTCATTCATTCATGCATGCATTCATTCATTTGTATCTGCTGTAGATCCGCAGCACAGGGTAGCTACGAGTTTTCCAGGCTATTCCAGAGCCAAAAAGTTAACTTACACAATTTACCGCAAAAAAGTAACTAAAATAACGGTAATCTAAGGAAGAACTGCAAACTCACTAGCGGAATAACAACGGCCACAAAACGTATTTCAAAGCATTCTTGTATCCCAAAGATCGCATACAGTGACACTATTTAGTTTGTTGCAATTTTTCCGTGAGGTTGCAAAGAATTCGCGGATAATTCACCGAGTTTTCCAGCTTTAGAGAATTCCCTGAATATTCCAGGTTTTTCAGGTTTGTGGCCACGCTGTGTCAGTTTATCTCAGATGAGATGGAAGGTTGTTTCATAGCCTAGGTCTTGCAGCAGCATAACATCTGTCTCCATAGCTGCTGCAGGTCCGTCTGACGACACAATGTCCTTGAGTTGGCAGAACGCTGCTGACGACGACCTTCGTCGAGGACCAGCTGACAGTCGGCGGCCAGGTAAGGTGGAGCCATGCCGGACAGTGACAAGTAGACCAGAGTGGCCATCTTGAAATCCACCCGACGCCGAACCGGAAGACAGTGCAGCTCCTCTAGCACAGGCGTTATGTGGTCGTAGCGTCGAGCGCCCGACACCAAACGTGCAGCCACATTCTGAACAGACTGCAGCCGGCTCATCAGACAGTCGGTAAGGGCCTATGTATAGAATTATATATAAAAAACTGCAAGCAATTCATTTAATGTTGTATAAACGCTGATGTAAAACGGCAAAAATCAAAAAGTGTAAGGCCGAACTAATGTATTAGCTTAGAGATTTAATCTGTTCTCAGTAGCCAGAAATAAATGTCTAAGCTAATGCATAATGTTCGTGCTTATGCTTTTTGATTTTTGCCGTTTTACATCAACGCTAATACAACATTAAATGAATTGCTTGCAGTTTTTTATACATAATATTTGCCGTTTTATTAAAGTTTGAAAGGTTACTGAACAGTTACTCTGCACACAACAACGACAACAACTACTACTATGGCATCCAGCATCTTAAATTTTGTTATTTGTTTAACATAATGGCAAGCCTGTATGTGGGACCGCGAATTTAGTCTACATACCAAATTTCATGCAGATGGGTGAAAAAGCAGTCATAAGTGATAAACGACATTTCAAATGGTGACCACCGCCATCTTGAATTTACTACTTTTCTCGATTCTGGTTACATGATTTATTTCTAGTAACAACTAACCACATTCCTGCAAACTTTTATTAACCTTCTTCAGTCGGCAGCTGATTTGTTATGCTTTGTGTTAAAATACAAAATGGAGGCCGTCGCCATGTTAAATTTCATTTTTGTTCGATTTTATGGCATAACTACACGTAGAACGTCAAACATAGCTCGCATACGAAATTTCGTGCAAGTACGTGCAGTAGCAACTAAGCCATGAGCGATAAACGGAATTTAAAATGGCGGCCGCCGCCATCTTGAATTTATTATATTTGTCGATTTTGGTCAGATGATTTACTTCTGATAGCAGCCGACGACATTACGGCGAAATGTCATTAATCTACGTCAATCGGCGGCTGAGTTATTGCTATTGTGCAAAAATCCAAGATGGCGGCCGCCATTTTGGATTTTATTTTTGTTCAATATTTTGGCATGTTTGTATGTAGAACCTAAAAGTAATACACATGCCAAATGTCGTGCAATTATGTGCAATAATAAACAATTTATGAGCAATAAATAAGATATAAAATGGTGGCCGTCGCCATCTTAAATTTATTATTTTTGTCCATTTTGGTCAATTGTTCCATTTCCGGTAGCAGCCGCCTACATTTCTGCAAAATTTCACTCATCTACGTCAATCGGCGGCTGTGTTATTGCTGCTTGTGCAAAAATTTAAGATGGCGGCTGCCGCCATCTTGGATTTTATTTTTGTTCAATATTTTGGCATAATTGCTTGTAGGACCACAAACGTAATACACATTTCAAATTTCGTGCAAATATATGCAATAGTAAACGAGTTATAAACGATAAATGAAATTCAAAATAGCGGCCGCCGCCATCTTGAATTTATTATTTTTGTCCATTTTGGTCAAATGTTCTATATCCGGTGGCAGCCCTCTACATCACTGCAAAATTTCATTCATCTACGTCAATCGGCGGCTGATTTATTGCTGTTTGTGCAAAAATCCAAGATGGTGGCTACCGCCATTTTGAATTCTAATTTTGTAATGCTGGACCACCCACAAAGTGCATTTGTGCACCTGAAATTCCCCTTCAAATTTCGTGTTGATCGATTGGGTAGTTTTCGAGATATCGCGATTCGAAAATTTCGCAAATTTGGCTCGAAATGCCTATTCAGGCCCCCAAAATCATGTTTTTGAGGAGTTTTGACTCTAAACATTATTTTTTATCATCGAGACCCCAAAAAGGCCCTACCTTAGGCGGAATCACGCGTTTTGAGCCATAGATGGTCGTGATCTATCTTCTGGTGTGACCTGTAGGCGTGAGCAAGAATACAAAAAAGACAAAAAATACAAAAAGTAACGGAACATGCCCTCGCTACGCAGACCCCCTTCCCGTCGTCCCACATGAACCAAATTTTGCATGTGGGGTCGTATCCCGGATAGCTTTCTTGGTTTTGAGTTTCATTAAAATCGGTTAAAAATGCGTGGGGGGTGTCGAAATTTTGGCCTTCCCACTGACTTGGCATATCGCTTATATAACAGCTTGTTGCTACCGCACAAGCCGTGACAACGACTGGCTCCCTACTAGTAAGCTGACTACAGTATATACAGGCTTTGGCTGGGTCGGCGGCATAAAAAACTTTTTAAAGTAAGCCGCCAGGATAGCTACGCGAGTGAATCGCGCGTCGTTTGTAAGCCTAAGTTACGGAACACTTCACACGGAAGACTTTACAAAGTCTTCCGGGTGAAGTGTTTCGTGCCTTAGGCATGGGCGTAGTAGTATAAGTGTATAACTACATAGGCCTGCCTATCCTATCTCAAAAGCGTTCATGGAGGAAGTAGTGTAGAATCAGGGAAATCATACGTGGCATTGCTACAGTAGTGTTCACAAAATTATACCAGTTTCTACTACACTTCAGTGTGTCTCATCATGTCTAAAACACTAAATAGTCCGACTGCAGCTCTGCAGATAATATGGATCGGTGTGTTGTTAATAACGATGTCGTCTTTTACATACGTAAGCACCCAGCCAACGGTCGATGACGACGAGGCTTATTGTCAGTCAAGAACTTTGGAAGATCTGGTGCGCGAGATGAGAGCCGACATCAAGACATCTTGCCAATCAGG
>Ga0056128_1010137_pt1 | contig 11757 bp, 7 predicted proteins | sample WorMetLIZISLAND2_FD_71113 | JGI IMG/M metagenome (GOLD analysis project Ga0056128, IMG submission 71113) | Marine gutless worms symbiont microbial communities from Max Planck institute for Marine Microbiology, Germany - Olavius geniculatus... ... | reverse complement strand
TGACAGTGTCGTGACATGGTTTGTAGACCTTCTACGTCTTCCAGGCATATAAATTCTACCATCTTCCCAATAATGTATCTACCCGATCTACCTCTAGCAATTTTCCAGTGCTAACAGCAAAACCGCCGACCTACCGCTAAAACCACTGAAACAAGACACAAGAAGGACATGAAAGTGTTCAGGAGAACACGCTTGATTTCATTCTGACAAGCTTACGCCAGATAAATAGTAAATAGCTAGCTAAGCACTGGTGTCGTCGAATATTTATAATACGTCTAAGATAAAATTCAAAATTACAAAATGTAAGAATGTTTTCCAGTATCTAGTTAAAATGTACATGTAGGCATAATGAAAACAACAAAAGGGGCATTATACATGCAGTTTAAACTGTATCTTTTATTTAATAAAATTTGGTTACTGGAAGTGGCGCCATCTAGCGAAAACCACGTCACTGTTTCTGCGTCTTACCGAAGCGAAACGTACAGCAACGCGCAGTCGCGTATCATCGTATTCTCGTTGACCTATTCCCTGAAAATCTTTTGCAAACTACTTTCTTGCAGTGTTAACATTTCTTTCTTACTCAAAAGTAGTTATTTTAAAATTCTGCTGTTAGAAGCGTTTTCCCAGCTATAGGCATAATTGTACCTGACCAGGACAGCATGATAGCAGCCGGTTCGGCAAGTCTGGCAGCTGCCGGACCAATTATGTTCGAGCATATAACATAGTCTACATTTTTCCCAACTATATTGACCCATGCCGAATACTGGTGCCATTTTGTGATAATGTGTCTTCATGGAGCAAAATAGTTTTCAGCTTCAGGTGAGTTTAGCCTCCTTCGTTCCCACCAAGGTCTGCCCCTTGACCCTACTGGGGGGACACAGGCCGCAGCCCAGAATTCCGATAAAAATTGATAAATGACATAAATGCCGGACCAATCCAAGCGACACTGCTACGGGTGGTGAAGGTCTCGTATGCGTCAACCAATGACCCTGCCTCAGTTAGTCAAAAACTAAACCGTGTTAGTTTAGTTCAGTCCAGTTACGTCGCTCTGTACGCGCCTTAAAGGAGTGTTCGAAGCGACAAAAATAAGATGACCTGAAACGAAATATTAATACAGTTCTGCTGTTTAGTTCAGTTCATTTCAGTTTAGTCTTAGATTATTTTTTTCGCTCTGTACGCGCCTTAATGGCTATTTTTTTGTCTCTCCTCCATTACTGAGAAAATGATGGCGAGGCTCCTATTAGAAAACCACTTGACTTTCCATCGCTTCCTAAAAACGTATGTTTCATATGTCCGTGTCTTCCTATACTTAGCTGCAGCCCTATTGTTTTTGTGTAAAATAACTGCCCGTGAAACATACCGCTATTAGGTCTATAATGTACGAAAATGTAGGGTGCCCCATTAAAGAGCATGCTACCCCGTTTTGTAACTTCAGCCTTATCAAATATTGAGCAATTTACTTTCTAAATTTAAAAAAAAACCCTTCCTCTATTTTCACTGGGCGCAAGCTGCCCCCACCAGGTATAAGGACAGAAGCCGGTCCTGGCTGCAAAGCTCAGTCTTGTTGAACAAATCGCGGTGACGCACTCAGTTGTAATCTGACGACACTCGCCTAGTACATCGAGCACCGTATATACCGCAGGTATATTTATACATGCGAGATAGGGACGAACTGAAACTCGGTGCGCGACAGGAAAACTTCATTTTGCCGGTGTGCACCATTCGGCCTATACGTTCTGGACAAAACCATCATTAACCGGCTCTATATCGAATTGTTTAGTTCAGTTCCATCCACGAATGCATCCACGAGTGTTTTATGTTACAGCAGCGCGCGTGACCGCCCATGTCCAGGCACTGTAGTTTTAAACTTTTAATAGGGTGTTTACACGATCCAGCAAACGTCCAGCATTAGCGTGTGTATTATGAATACATTTACTGGAAGTTTGACGGGCGTCTGCTGGATCGTGTGAGCACCCCATAACGCACGCGCAGTCGCCTCGCGAAGATTTGGTGGCGAGGGAGGGCTCTATACCACGACAAAATAGTTTAAAGGTGGGTGACATTGACATAGCAAAATATTGTGAAATTCGTAGCCTCGTGCAATAAGCAGTGACTGACATACGTGCGAAGGTAATGTCACATAATATGCAGAAATTGTTATGTTGTCTTTGAGCTGACTAAACAATCAGAAATCGTCGAATGTTTGAGCTTAATGGGGCTCCGAAGTGACCTAAAATATTACACAATTAGAAGTCGAGGGCAACGTACCCTAGTGCCTTATGGCTGGCGACGCTAAGGCGCATTCTACATCTCGGTATATAACCAACCACCGAAGCCAACTCAGTCTTCCATTCTTCCGGGTAGTTAAATCGACTATATAGGGCTTACTCGACTGCTTGGCATGCTGTTCATCTGTGTCGGGCGGCAGCATCGTGTGATTCTATATGGCAAATGACGTTCCGTATTTTTTCTGATGAATTATTATTTAGAGTTATTACCTTTCAACCTTTGTAGCTTAAATTTACTCCGGAATGAGTCACACGATAAAGTCGCAAGCTTCTGGGTGGTTTAAAAGGACGCTGCAGTCATGAATATTTGCCGAACAAATGACGCCTATTTCCTCCTGCCAGATGCTGAATCCCGTTGTAGATGCAGTACTGATCGTGCTATAATTTGAATCCCGGACACTCGGTAATTATATCGCTCAGTGCTCCCGGCCCCGGCTGGCTTACTTGCCCGCATCTGTCCATACGGCCATACGTCCATGCAGAGTATGGCTAACAAAGGCTGTAGGCCTAAATGAACTGATGACGTACATGTATGAATAGCCACTGCCCGGCTGCCGTTTTACGATCGCGTGAATGCGTGACTTTGACGGCCACTAGGCCTATAATATAGGTCTATGCCATGATTAGTCAACTTAACGCAACTTACGGTCATATCATATACACTGTACGTCTAGTGTTGTTTTAGGGCCTAGCTCTGAAAATATTTCACATTGCAGTTCTTTTAATTGCGCCCGCAATCTCAAAGCACACAAGCTAAGTATTCAGTACGAGACTACCGAGCCACACTGCATACGTTCATCTAAAATTGCATAATGAATAAAATACAAATTATTCGTCGATTTTGCATTGTTAACTGCATCCGCTAGTATTAATTTAGCCCCCTCCTTCTATTTGCAACTATAGTGAATTAATCAATCAAACCAAATTTAATCAGCGACATGCGATAGCGAACAAAAAAGACCCGTTCTCTCTGCTAGCAGATTAAAATACCACATGTTATTAAAAATTAAACACTAAATCACTAAAAGTAACAAACAACACTGCTATATGGTTGAACTAGAAATAGCTAAACTATAGGCCTATACGGAGACGTTTAAATAAACTGCGGTAATCGTTAGAATTCGATTGATGGCACACATTCAGGCTAATGAAAAGATTGATTGGCTCTTTTCATTGCGGACGAACCGATTAAGGTCGTGAGGTCGATAGTCAATGAAAGTTACCCTGGGCTCTTGAGAACTGTTTACTATGACTAATGTTGAGTAATTCTATGCACGGTCCTTTGCTATTTAAGACGCATGCACGGTTTATAAACAACCGAAGTAGCGGTGAAACGAAATAACAAATTAAATCGGTTTTCTGCTGACTGGAGTCCAGAATGTTTATAGTTTTGCTTAACTTAGCATAAGCCTATACTTAGCTGCATCAGCATCACCATTAATCGTCACGGTTTTATCATGTACAAAAATCAAGAACCGAGATTATTGGACATTGGACATTTCAGGTTAGGGTTAAGGTTAGGTGTAGATGTCGTTTTTCAGTGCGCCTACACAATGAGGTATGGCGTTCCATGCAAAATGTCCAATGTCCACTATCCAATAATCTCGGTTTTTGACGTGCGTTTATCATGTGCACAAAAAGAACAGCAAGCGTAACAAAATTCAGCAAATGCTACAGAAAAACTCTGTATATTAAAAGTCTCCAAAAAAGCTCACTAAAAATGCTTGCTTCTATGCTCAGCGGATTGTTAGGCCTGCTGGAAGACGGTTTCAGGCATGCAGTTGGACCAGCGTACGAGAATACGAGAATGCTCATTAAACCTAGACCTCAGTCTCGAGTTAGGCCTACGTAGTTCATGATGGCAATCAGTTGTAGTTTTTCTTGCAAACAAAAAGTTAATAAGGTTAAAGATTGACTACAGTTCATAATAATAACCCGTCTTAAAGCTGCAATGTGAAGCGTCGCTTGCCATATGAAATCACACAGTGTGACGTGCCATGCACACTATAATACAGGTATACACGCGCCCTGGCTGTCTTGCACAAAATATCGTTTATTTGGTCGCTGACGGTGACAGAGGGCCGTGTGTCAGAACTGGACGATATATGGCGTCAAAATCAATAAAATCTGTCGCTGTTAATCTGTCATCACAACAGCTGCTTTCTGTTACATGTCAGATCGCCGGCGATTTCACCGAACATTACTTAAATGTATGGGTTAAGGGTCTAAAGCGTGTAAAACGGCATGAATAAAGTTAAACTATAGACTGAAATCTTAGTTTGAAAAACCTGAACTGCATTGTTTCAATGCAGTCCAGTTCAGTAATCATTTCAGTTCACGTAGTTCGTTCTGTAAGTGCTTTTAAGCTCGTTTTCTGACGAAAAACAAAAATTCCACCACATCTTGAACGCGTCGCTAAGCAGCGTAGATTCAGTGTACGTAAAAACGTGACTACGACGTAATGGAAATTATGATAATCGTTTTAAGCGGTGTCCATCTTATGTAAAATTAAAACTAAATCTATAAAACTCATCTAAGAAAAAATTGCATGCAAGTTTTAACTGTGTTTCAATCTTACTTTACATGTAGTAACCGCCCCTTATTGCGGCAAATTTTTTCGAACTTGTGCTGGTAAAAAACTTAAAATCGACCGACATTCGCTAAAGATATGGACAATGCCGTCTCCCTCGTTCTAACTGGCGGCGAGGGCAGTCTAGGTATAAAATTGGTTCTCTGGTATATGATCCCGCGGGCCACAGAACGCACAATGCGTGTGCTCGACTTGAGTAGTAGACCTACCTACTTGAGTCATGACTGATGGCGTTAAATTATATACATGGTGCATGCCGGCTAGCGGCTATCATAACCCCCCACTCGTGAAAACCAGCAATTAGTTTTTCTGCGCGCGTAAATAACGAAAAATCACGTATAGGCCAATGTTGTGTGGCTTTGGCAACACAGAATAGATGGGCGAGGTAACAGCGTTTTGTGCCGACACCAGCCTGAGGCGTCTGCTAGGATATTTATGCAATTAGGCCCTACACCGCGAAAGAAAGTTCACATGATATTCGGAGAACCCTACAGCTCAGCGTCCTCATAGTAAATACTGATAATCTGTAATGTATTTTACCTTGAATGGCAGCAGATATAAAAGGAAACTAAACGTAATATTAAGAACACGTCAGCTTAACTTAATAGGGTGTTTACACGGTCCAACAAACGTTCAGCAAACGTCCAGCAAACTTCCAGCAAACGTCCAGCATTAGCACGTGTATTATGAATAGATTTGCTGAAAGCTTGCTGGATTTGAAAATTTGCTGGATCCAGCAAACGTCCAGCAAACATCCAGCAAACATCCAGCTGGCTCGTCCATTATAACATCTGGCAGCAAACGTCCAGCGTTAGCACGTGTATTTTAAATACATTTTCTGAAAGTTTGCTGGACGTTTGCTGATCGTGTAAATACCCCATTAAAAAGATTTTTACTTTTTACTGATCATCATTATTTTTTCGCATGGTCTTGCTTTTATTACTAAATTATTTTAGTTTGTCTGACTAAATGCAAGATTATTCAGAAAGTTTATAATTAAATATTGTAAGAATTTAATTGGTGAACGGGTGGGAAATAGCGTAACCCAAAAGCACGATCGATTAGCCTAGTTGGTGACGATCGAAATCACGATCCCCATCTAGGAGGTTTTACTAAAAATTTTCACCAATTTACAGTAAGCGAAACCGATGTATTTTACTACTATTCGTTATAACAGTGCAGTGTAATGCAAACGATTATTATTCGCATAATTATGCGCCACGAGTTTAAGGTGAGATATTGCAGTTCAACCAGTTTAATTCAGTTCTTTCGCTTTGTACAGTTCGTACAGTGCAACTGAACTGAACCATAGTTGTAAATAACATTTTGTAATGTTTTTTATAAAAATGTAAAAAAAACATGTGTTTATGTTTTTTAAAATTATTTTTTATGTTTTTTATTTTTAAAAAATGTTTTTGTGTTCTTTTAATGTTTTTGTTTTTTTAATGTGGTGTGTTTTGCTTTTGTCGAAACATAAACGTACAAAATTACAAATAGGATTTATTTATTATGGGCAAATTGCGTTCAGCTGTTTTTGATCAGACATTCAATACATTCCGGGCTTTTTGTCTTTACAAATGGTAGATTTTTGTTTTTAATTATCTGAGTTGGATATTCTTTGCGTGTATAATGGCGAACAAAGTAGCGATTGGAAACATCTGCAGTTTAATGTTTTTATCCATGTTTTAATAGTTTTTTAAAGTTTAAAAACGTGTTTTTTCATGTTTTTGTCTGCGAATGAATGTCTTTAACATCTATGAACTGAAGTAAAAACTCAATTCTGTCGCTTTGTCGCTCCAGAACTAGCTGCTTATTTGCCGGTTTAATCTGAAAACAGCGGAAATAAGTCACCTGGGGAAATAATTCAAAATATTATTGGGATAGCCTATAGAAAATCAAAACATCAAAAACCGTTTGAGTAACGGGAGAAAAGAAAGCCTTATGTCAAAAATAACTTGAAAAAAAACTAATAAATTCTAAAAGAAAAAAATAAAACGAAAAAAACCGCGTGAACATAAAACAGTCACATTTCGTACCTGCTGAAAAGCGCAGGATATCCCGTATAGCCCCCTTCCGATCAAAACGGCAAATGACAATTAATTATAGGATACAGCGATCAGACAGGCTGTCCATAGCTGATGAGATATGGCGCCGATAAGACACACATACATGTAGTGAGTAGCCTATATATATATATATACAGAGACGGCACGCGTTAACTCTTTCTGGCGACACGAGCGCTTAAGGCGCGTACAGAGCGTCGTAACTGAACCGAACTGACACGCTTTATTTATCGACGAACTGACAAACATGGGTAAGCAGGGCTAGCCCACTGGTCATTGGCTGACACGTACGTGAACGTAGTCACGTATGCAGGCCACCGACGCCATTAGACGGTGTCTACTGTAATGCATTACTGCTTGCTCATTAATTTGTCAGTTTGTCAAAATAAGTAAATAAGTATGTATGTAAGTAAAATGAGAGTTTGCAAAACGTATATCGTTAAATTAACCTGTAACGATACCAGTTCGGCTCAGTTCAATTACGTCGCTCTGTACGCGCCTTTACATACAGCGACCACACGCGTCAACTTACGGTCTGTCGTGACGTCCACTTGTATCACACAACACAACAGATTATCACACGATTCTATAGATGATGATGACAGCTGCTAAAGAGCAACGCGAGACAACGGCGACGACTGCACGGCGATCGACTGGCAGCAAACATCAGAGTGAGCGGACTCTGGCTATGGCTGTGCGTCCGACGTGCACCGCTATACGAGCAATGCCTCGGCGGCGCCACACACGTTGAAAGCAGACTGCGAGCGCCCGGATCCAATAGATCGGCCTTGTATCGTATAGGCCTACACATTTGGTGCCCATGCACTTCGTAATCACAAAAGTTTGCGGGAACAATGCCTTCACTAGCGCGCAGCGCGGCGTCATGGGTGACGGGTTTTTTTAATTCCTAAATGTTTGTCACAACAGTTTCTGTATCTCGGTGTTTGCTTTAACGTTTGTCCGAGTCACCGTCTTACACGTCCAAACGGAACGGTTAAATCTACAAATGCTTCATTGTGCAGTTGAGTGATGCGAAAGGTGCACGCGCATTATCAGCCATACGCGAACGATTGTTTGGTAACTTATGGGGTGTTTACACGATCCAGCAAACGTCCAGCAAACTTCCAGCAAATGTATTTTAAAAATACACGTGCTAATGCTGGACGTTTGCTGAAAGTTTGCTGGACGTTTGCTGGATCGTGTAAACACCCCATTAGACCTACATTTTGTTTTGTGGCTAAAATTGTGCGCTTTTCGTCACTTGCAAGTCACTGGAGGAAAGCTGGATTGGAACTGGCTTTATTGAGTTCAATACAGTGGAAAAAATATAAAAAAGAAATGGACAAGAAAAAAAATTAAGGATAAAGGAAAAGAGAGGTTAACCTACTGTAAATTATAAAAATCCGCGCCTCATAAGATACCGTATACGTACAGGTGAAAACAGGTATACGCAATTGCATAATGGTGTCGACAAAGAATAGAACGTGCTACGTAAAATACAGCATCATTCATTACTGCCCAGCCATACGTTTTTGGCGCGTTCTTTGTTGTAGTTTAAACGAGACGCTTTGATGACCGGGAGACAGGTGTTTTGCTTCTCAAAGCTGCGCCGCAAAACGTCGTATATAGAAGCCTACACGTCACAAAAATGACGTGAAAGTTGCGTCATAAACTGACAGGACTATCTCATAAACGGGTAAACATTTTGCGACAATACGCGGTCCAAATTTACAAGCGGAAAAAAAAACTATGAACTGTCAAATATTTTACTCCGTTTTGTCCCGTGCTGCCTGCTTTTCGTCCCTACTGCTGTTTGGTTTATTTTCTACCGTTGTGCTTGCAGTGGTGTATTAAAAGTTAATACTCTATTGATACGCTCGATGCCAGTCATACATGATTAAATAAACGACACTGCCGATCGTCGGCGACAGTAGAATAAGTGTGCTAAACCACTATATCTGAAGTTATCGTTCGTTCAGCACTCACTTATACCACTCGAGACAGTGGTTTCATTTAGGCCTACATAATGATTGCTAGCGCGTATAGTGTATCTTAGCAGTTAGCACACGTGCAGCTAATGCTATGGTGTCATATAGCGATAGCCGTATGGTGTTAATGATATAGTTAGCTTGTTCGCTAACGACTTCGGTGAAAGACGACGCCACCTAGCGACCAGGTAAGGAATCTACCAGTTTGCGGTATGCGGACTTCGCTAGTATTGATCCGCTACTGGTAAATTCATGTTTAGGTCGTGTAGTAAACGATTAAAATGAACGAAAACACGCGTCCGAGAACGTTAATAAAACGATCATTATGTTTCGCACAGTGGTCTACAAAATGCAAAGCTTTTTGTGTATCATTGAAAATCATATTTAACTTTCTGCCATGAAAGAAACAAATTCACAGCCAGAACTAATGCGATTTGAGATTTTTCAGGTTTTTTCCCCTGTTTGATATTGCTGTCTCTATAGCTGTTTGCTCAACATGACAATTCTGCGAGTTTAACTCTATATTGTTGTTTTTTTTTAGTATTTTTTGGTTTAATTTTTGTCTACCAATGTTTGTTTGGTAAAATAAAGATTATCAATGCAACTCTGGTCAAAACATTTAATGAATTATGAAGTCTCTACACACGCATTTTTTTAAAATTAAGTTTTATTTTACTAATTTAAAAGTCGCAAACGGTGTACGAAAATAAATTGATGGCATATTTTTGTAAACAGAATGTTATTTTATTCTAATCCCAGGTGTGCTTCACTCGCCACTGCAAAAGGCCTATAGGTCTATTCTGCCATCTGCACTACGAGTAATAAAACGTTGGCGGATCAAAGTTTGCGAGCGTAATAATCCGTTCACCTAGCACTGCGGGACTGCACCAGCAGCAGCTGTGGTTGCTACTGTACGCTGCAGTCGCTGCAGTCGGTTGCTATGGACGCCGCCGGTGAGATTACGTTGCTAGGCAAGTTATAGGTCACGTCATCGCTCCCATCAGAAGGGTGATGCTGTGCATATCGCAAATTACCTGGCGACTAGAGTTGGGCAGTTCGCGAATTTACTGTAACGAATACGATCGCGTGTTTCAATTCGGATTATGGTTTAAGGATTATTTATAATATTATATATAAAAAAAACTGCAAACATGGTAGTTTAATGTTGTATAAGCGCTGATGTAAAACGGCAAAAATCAAAAAAATATAAGCACGAACATTATGCATTAGCTTAGACATTTATATCTGGCTACTGAGAACAGATTAAATGTCTAAGCTAATACATTAGTTCGTCCTTATACTTTTTGATTTTTGCCGCTTTACATCAGCGCTTATACAACATTGAATGAATTGCTTGCAGTTTTTTTTAAATATATAATTTGATTATAGCGTCGACTGCGTGTACTCTCTGGGGAAGCATCATTCATCCAACATTTCCTCACGCCTACAACTGCATTTCATATAAATTATTTTCTCCGGCTGCTTACCTTTTCTCTGTCGCCTGGGACTGTCTGAGGCGAGCTAGGCGAAAGATTTTAACGTGTGACGTTTGGAAGACTGATTGATTAACATCGCTGTAGTGATGTGAATGAGAATTATGTAACCGAATCAAATCAACTGCATATCAAAAAATTGTTTATTACCCATAGTTGCAGTAAACCATTAGACCCAAACTGCGGTAGGCCTAATAAATGTAAATCAACCGTCGTTTGACTGATTAATCAAACAATCTATCAATTAATCCGGTATTTTTAAATTGGCCTAAGTAATATTAACTATCAGAGACAGGTTTTAATGGAGTCCGGGTCAGGAAATAGCTATAATAGTCACTTTTGTTACAGTTATAAATGTTTACAAATAAACTTAATCACTGACTATGATCATTACGTAATGTGTATAGACTGACAGACGGACGGACGGACAGACAGACAGACGAACGGATAACGTGCTTAATGCGGCCTATGGTGGCCGCATTATAATCACATTAAGAGATTGCCATATGCAAAACTACAAAAGGTCACGTGTCGAGAAAATGTGTCGCATAGGCCTAATGTTTTATTAGCTTAATGTTTAAGGCCTGTCCCACCGCGGCCTATTCACATCGCCTGAAAAAAGATGAGCTATAATATCACGCAGCTCCCACGTTATACAAGTAGGCCTGTCTAAGCGAAATCTTATTCTTTATTCTCTGTAGGCCTATACAATATCTGCTCTGATACGAACGTAAACAGTGGCAACAATGTAGCGTAAACATTATTCATACAGCCTGTGCGCAAAAAAACTGTATGCTAATTTCATGAATAAGAAATAAGTTTGTCGATTGTGCGCAGACGACTAAATCTAATAAAGTCGCACTCGGAAGTAGGCGAAAAGACGCCAAGTTTAATCGGAAGTCGGTCGCACACCCAGTTAACGAGGCAGTGGAACACGTGCGTCTTCGACTTCCAATAATGTTATTTTTTAGTTCATCTCGAGGCTAAATAACTGTTTTCTAGTTCCGGGAATGTATATTATGTTTTTTTTCATTTTTTGATTGATTGGTTTACTGCTACAATCTCAGCAAATTACCTAAAATACAATACAAACGACGAACAAATGCGTGACCATAAATTAACTTGAAGAAAAAACCAACACAGACGTCTGTAACATAGATGTAAAAACGTTGTTTACGTTTATTATTCTTGCCACGTTTTTTCACGTTTTTAACCTTTTTATTTTTTTGCAACTTTTTTATGTTTTTAAAAAACGTTCATCAAAATTTGAAAATTCTACCGAGAACGTCGAGAAGGGCTTTTAAAGCCACACAAACGAATTAATAGGCCATAGTG
>Ga0056128_1010136_pt1 | contig 11758 bp, 5 predicted proteins | sample WorMetLIZISLAND2_FD_71113 | JGI IMG/M metagenome (GOLD analysis project Ga0056128, IMG submission 71113) | Marine gutless worms symbiont microbial communities from Max Planck institute for Marine Microbiology, Germany - Olavius geniculatus... ... | reverse complement strand
CCTTCTTTTTCGTCCCCCTTCCCTCACCCACTACTTTCCCTTCCCCCAACTATAGGGGGTCTGCGATAGCGCTGTAAGCTCTCTCGCCAGGATCTCATGCATTGAGGTCAGGGGCGGAAATCGGCTGCAAACGCATTTTGATTTGAGTCTATTTTCGCCTCTCGAAACGCATCACATTGTAACATTCTAGTCCCTTATGCATAATGCAAATGGCTGGCTTCGTATTGTTGATTTGTCGTGTAAAATAAAATGTCCAGCATTTCGGGAAAAGGGGAGTTGAAACCGTTAACCCTTCGTCTTAAATAGGCCTTGATACTTGGTAACACTGGCTCGGAGGAGAAAGTGTTTAAATACGGCCGTGGATGGCACCGGTCCCAGAGTCTCAGCGGCCATCACCGACTCGCTGTAAATTCTAAAGACTGCTGCAATGCAGGCAGAGCTACAACAAGGTTTAAAGGCGCGTACATAGCGACGTAACTGAACTGAACTGAACGGTTTAATTACGCGCAAGAGCTAGCATATAGCTATAACGCGTATTAGCTATGGTAATTCTGTCTTGGTGTCTGTCACGACCCGGTACCGTTTCAAGACCAAGTGAAATATAGACTTTGGGTTAACGCCGTATGATAGCTTAATGTCTCTAGTATTTTGAGACAAAATTTCTTGTCGCTGGGTAAAAGGGGTCCCCACAAACGAAGGGGCACCTCCTTAAAAAGGCGTTATTTTACTGTTATTGGCTCGTCTAGCGTGAAAATAATTGCAGATAGGCACTGACATGCTGCTTATCAGAACAAGCACTGCGACGAGCTTCTTAGGATTGTCAACATCGATGACCTTGAATGATCTTCAGCCCTAAAAATAGAGTTTTAGTGATTTTTGGCAATTTTGGCGGCAAACGAGTAAATTGCGACGAAATGGATGGAGACAGACCAAGATTACCTGCGAATAGGAACTGCTATGCTCTCGCGCGTCTCATGAGCATTAGGTCAAATTGCTTGTTTTTTGAAACAGGTCAAGCAAAACGAGCCCATTGGTCACTGGCTGACGCGTACGTGAGCGTAGTTACCGACGCCGTTAGACGTTAATTTCTACAATGCATTACGGTTTGCCAATTGGTCAGTTCGTCAAAAACTGAACCATATCAGTTCAGTTCAGTTACGTCGCTCTGTATACGCGCCTTAAGTTACAGAGCGAGGAGTGTCACGTGACTTCACTGACCGTTCGTCGTTTGCCAGCTGAGTCCGCCGACGAATATCTTCCTGCAACGCAACAGAATATAATACAGAGTTTGCACTTATAACTGTCAGACAAGCCGTCATTTTAATCTAGCACGTAAACTAAAAACAACTAATATTTTCAAACAAAAATAAGATGAGACGTACTGAAATTAAAGCAGTTATAGTGTGAAAACTTGAAAGATGAGAAAACCGTAAGAAACTGACCGAAATCAGAAACACTAAAAAGACAGAAATAATGAAAACTAAATTTAAAAAAAAAGATAGGATATGTGAGAACAGATAGAAACCGCAAGCAAGTCCGGATAGATCCCACAAACGACCCGACAAGAGTCGATAAACAACAAAAAGCACCGAACAAGTCACACCGGGGGCGCTAAAAGTGACAGACAAAAAATGACGGACCAATATGCATGACAAGAAATAGCAGGATATGAAATTGCGAGACATAAAATTGCAAAAAAACCCTGAAAGTAATATTTTAGAGGCTAAATGGATTAAATAGGGGTCTAGATTTAATTTAGCATTGCTCCTCTGTAGCTTTATACATGAACATGAAAATACATGAAATGTTCTCCAATTTCATGTTCTGCATTTTCGTGACCAGCATTTTCAGTCAACCCGTCACACAATAAATACGTAGCATTTAATGATACCTTCAAAGGCGTCCTGGGTTTTAAAAGTTCAGTGAGTATGAGCGGGAAGAACTTGCAATTTTCCGATAAGCAGCAGCAAACTTTCAACATAATCATTTTATTTACTTTATAATGCGTACTTAGTGATGTAACTTTGATTGAATATTTAACGATTAAATTTTTACTGATAGCTTAGTTTGTTTATTGATTAATCACGACGTTGATCGCCAACTTCCGCACTCGTGGTCTTTAAACCATAGGCCTGCCCTTTTGAATAATGATGACGTTTTAAACCTGACAACGTATAAAAGCGCCCGAAGCGCTAGACTAGCAAGACGTCACGCAAACGCCGACATTTGACATTTGACATTACATTACATTACATTGCAATTTGCAAACCTCCCCCGAGCAAGGACTGCTACGTTTTATTTTTTGGCTGCCCACGGTAATCGCAGTCGTAAATATAAAGTCCCGCAAATACGGGATCCAAATTGCGACCAAAATCGTTGCTAAGATATATACGACTGTAAACAGTTCTTTGGGCTACGCCCCGCCTACACTCAAGTAAGTTTTTTGTTATCACAATCCGATCATAACTTTTCAGCAGGGTCTTCTGGTTGACACAGACAGACAAAACAGAGACTCAAGCAGGCAAACAAACGCAGTCGAAAACATCGCCTCCATCCTTCTAGCGGTAACAGTTAATATGCAGTACATTTTATTTCAATTTTTCTATTACGTTTTAATCCTGAAATGTTGAGCCTTGTTAACGGGTCCGGCGTTTTCTCGATCTCGACAGGCTTAGACCTATCTATAAAACTAACGGTAGTCTAATAAGCCTAAGTTGACGAATTTATCAAAATAAAACCTTATTCATTGTTATTGTTGTGCCTTCGTCGGAACGACTGTCCACCAGGTGTCGCTGTGGCGGTGTGGAAGTTGGTAGTCTAAGTTGGTAATGGCAAGCCTAGTCTAGTTAGTTTTTTTTCACTTTGCACTGCAAGAAAATTACTGCACGGCAACTTCGTTCTAACCAATGAAACAGCAATCGCGGCATTCGGGATTTTAACTTCCTCGCCCAGTGCACGGATCGTCTTATTACAGCCATCAAAGCCAGTGTACGGATAGTCCCATAATCGTTCATGCCACGTCTACAGCTGCTGGACAGGACGGCTGATGCGGCGGTAAATATTTCTCGTAGAGTTACGCCACAAACCGACAGCCAGTTCTAGGCACTGCGAGCCGCCCAGCACGCACTGGGATAATGCTGTTTCACCAAGAAAGTGGAGGTGTGCAGAACTAAGAACTTCAATCCGCCATAGGTCCGCAGATCCTCAACCCAATGGTGCCTCCTGCAGTAAAGATCCTTGGGGTTAAAACGTAAATTAAACGTTAAAAACTACTAAAATGACTAGAGATCCGGCGCGTCGCTTGTACTGAAATTATCACGCGAAAAAAGTTAGCATGAAGCTCCGGACATACCAATAACAAACTGGTTTGGTTCAGTGGTTCACACTGCACCGAAACCATTCTAACCATGAGCCCGATCGTTCCCACGATAAACTTTGGCGCGGGGCTCCCTTTTGCCTTTATGGGTCACTGCATCTGACAGACAGTCGACCGATTTCACTGTGTTATTCAATCCCCCGAACCACTGAAAGAAATAAACAAGAAATTTGAGCTAATGCTCACGAGACGCGCGAAAGCCTATAGCAGTTCCGGTTCAGTTGTTTAGCTGAAAATTGTAGTGTTCACGCTAAGTTAATATACAAATACCAAATTCTCTATTTGGATCGCATAACGATACTTCCGTGGCGCCACCTTGTGAATGACATAGACTTGTGTCGCAGCCCGAAATCGCCAAAAAATCCATAAAAAACCCTATTTTGGCGTTCAAGGTCATTCAAGTTCATTGCCTTTGGCGCCAATCAAGAGCCAGTGTACGACTTCCTGTTAGTGATTAATAGTAACCTAATCCCTATCTCGCACCGTTACTGAGATACAGCGACTTATTGGCCAAAAATCGCAAATTTCGCCTACCCCCTGTCATTTAGCGCCCTCGTTCGGGGTGACACCGTTCGAATTCATGGAAAAGCTTTACGGTTCCTAAAACTAGAGTCTTCCGCGCAGCCGAAAGTGAAGATTTGGTAATTCTAGCTTGCGCCGTTTTTGACTGATCCACCCGTGTGACAGACGGACGGACGGACAGAATTGCGATGGCTAAGACGCGCTGAAAACAGTAGCTGCTTTCGCGCGTAAAATGTTGGAGAACTGCGCAGACTGAAAAACCGAGGTCGAAGACCCGAAAGAAGAGTTTAGTGGTTGGAGAGTGACAGGGATCTAGCCCCCCCACCGATTCAGAGATCAATCAGTCAATGAATCAATCATTTTGTTTGTCCAAAAACATATTAGACGTAAGAAACTGCAATTAAACATTACACTGACAGAAACATCCAAGCATTAAGCTCTTACGTAAGTTCACAATAACGAACGTAAGCACGAACACAGTTCACGAGCAGAAGTTGTATATAGAATTACCAATAACTAAGATTTAAAACACATATAGATGATCATTTGGATTTATACTTGAAATGCTTTGCTTAAACTTATTTAAATAAGTACAATCAACAGATCTGTGTATAGCTCAGTAAGCACCCCCAGCGGACATTAAAATATCCTTTTCAAGATATGTTTGCGTGCAATTGTGCGTGTGTGCCGTGTGGACAAATGTTCACGTTGTAACTGTTCACAGTTGCTGCTATTTTTTTGCCTAATAAAAGATAGCCTATAGGGGCTGTAGGCTATTAGTTGAGGCTGCCGTAAGCGCTTCTAGTATGTTTCGCCAGCCGAGTACTAGGAGTTTTTTTAATGCACTTGCGTAGTGGCATACAAATCATTACGACAATGATTACCACCTATTCAGCATGCAGGCAGAATCTGCGGCGGATCAAAATCCGTGCGTAAGAAGGTCCGCAACCGCTGCCTAGTTCCCGGCATGGCGGATCTCCCGGCGGCGGCTGAGGCCACATCTCCTAGCGTAGTTTACGGCTGTTCGTCCCACGACGTCCGCTCTGATTTACAAGGACTGCCCGCCGCCACTGCAGTACACCGTACAACGGTAACGAAACACTTCGTGCACCACCTTTGACGCAGTACTGGGACAATTCGTACCCTCTTCCGATCCAATGCCGTCTCGTGCAAAATTGGCAAAAGCTGAAACTGCTCGTGCATTGTAGGATTATGTTTTGGTTCTATGCAAAAACGTCACTAATAACTAATAAGTTTCAACGATGCTTACGCATGTCTATAGTTAGTTGCCGTTGCAACTGTTTGTTTGCGCTGCTTGCAGCGTGAGGCGTGTTTGAGAAATGCTGCATGTTTTGGCGTTTTGTTACTGCACGAGTGCGTTCGGCGACATGATACTTTGCAGTATCGAAGTGCTACATCTGACGGTCCGTTTGGATGTTCTGGTTTGCTGATTTGACGCCATGTTTCGTCCGTCGTTGACACTTGATGTTTCACCATGTTACGACGTCTTGCTCTGTGCTGACACGTGCTGGCTGGCATGTTGGACGTGCACGTCTCTAGGCCAGGCTGCCGTGGCCGTTCGTACGCGTGTCTGCGATTGTACACATTCGACCGTGACGACGTGCCTTGCTGACCAGCGTGCACAAGACTGTGTTACGATGGATCGTGGAAGCCAACCGAAGACAACGTCATCAGCGAACGTCAGCTTTAACAGTCAACGGATTTACCATCTGATGTTTGAACAGTTTGCACAAGCACTGACATCACCGGACCTGTCGCAGTTTCGTTTCGTTTTTAGCGGACACTATGAACTTGCAGTATTCATACTCGACCACAAAGCGCACTAGAGATTTCTTCGAAATGATAGTGCGCTACATAAATGTTCACTTATTATTGTTATATTATTATTATTGCTAGTCATCTGTTGGGTGCAAAAATTAACCAGTAAAACAGCACTCGTGCATGCCATTCACTTTCGTGTCCTCCCCGCCCAGCGCACGAATCGTCCCACAATCATCCGTACTACGCGCGTACGTAGGTCACCAGCACGCACGCACGCTCGCTTGCTCTGCCGAGACGTAATTAAACGTTGTTCGGCGCTCCTCCCAGCAGCTCCTAGCAAAGACTGAAATTAGCTGCGGTGTTTTAATTGACGCTCGGTTATGTGCAAGAACGGACTCAAAAGCAATTGCTGTGATGCAGCAGTAAAGATACTTGGGTGTGGCTGCGTCGTCGATTATCACTGCACGCGTTTATCCATCGTCGCCGATTTAATTTGTTCATAACTGCTGCCGCGACGTTTGGACGTGAGACCAAAATTTCAAGATCAATACAGAGACCAGAACACAGAACACCATAACGGCAATCGACGAATTAAGAAATGTGTATTTAGTTACTATTTATGGCAGAATATTTTACGTTGAGCCTGTGCAAACACATTTTCACTTATGATTCTTGTTTTCTTCTTTTTTACTAATTTCTTTTCACTTTCAAGAAGAAAGACAAACTCCCTGCCCCTCGCCAAAGTACGCCCACGATACCAGAACGGTATAGGCCTAAGTTTGGTTGGGTGCGCCGTAAAAGGTTGAAACTCCGGTCAACTTAAGGCCTATCTACGTAGAGTACTAATTGGCTTCAAAGATTATTTTGGCGTGTCGCCCCCTCACTCTGACCCAGTCTGGTATATAAGTGGTGTGTATATGTATACTATTTACTGAACTGCGTTTTAAATGGTGTAGACGCTGCAGACGAGTGCTGACTATTCTGTCTGTGTCTATTTATTCACGCGAGAGAACGAAGTTGTAAGGCATGCCGAGAGCCCTGTTTGAATGCAAGCAACTCCTCGACCGATACGCTTCAACGAGCGCATGCATCTATCTATTTATACACAGACTGCTGGATGTACTATTTGCTATTATAAGTCTGCTGTACATGGGCCTCGACAATTACCGCCTTCTGAGTGACAACATTATTTGCTTTTTTGCCATACGGACGTTTAGCAATAGGTTTTAGTACATTGTTTCGCGCGTTTTATGTGGATTTCCTTATGTGTTTTACGTGTTTGTTACTGCATTTTGTCGCAACGAACGTTTTCGGATCAAAACGTCACATTTGTAAACAGTAGTTATTTGCAAAATCATCAGTGTTTTAGGACAAAAACTCCACAATTTTCCAGCGGACAAAAAAACTTTTAAAACTCCCTGCAATAAACTTAATTGATCAAATTATGCGCCAAATTAGCCTCATCAACTTGCAAAAAATTTCCGATCAGACACAGCTGTTCCGTAAAATTTATGAGTCTATAGAGCGGCATGATAATTTAAAGCTGTCGCACATTATAAATGTCAGTCTTCGGCTTCTGCATCTCTGCATTAGCTTATAACGACGCCGCCACTATCGAATATAAAGTAGTTGCATTAATTGCCCTTTACAGCCCACCGCAAATGCATTAATTTAGTCTGGCGTTGGTTGAGCAGCATTTCTTACTTTCAGCCCAGACGTTTTTTTTCTGTCTTGCATCCACAGATATCTTTCATTTTTTATCCAATGGCACCAAAATGAAGCTCAAGGGAATTTAAACATTAGGTCCCATTATGCACCAATTTTTAACTTCAGTCAGCTAAATAGTAGAAAAACTTTTTTGCGAGTGCAATGCGAAAAAAGTTGTCCCATTCCGATAGATTTTTTTGGCTATCCCACATTCACCTCTCACAAGAACTGTAAGTCTAAAGCCCACATTCGACTGTTTCGATTTTAGACAAAGTGAAAAATAAGCGCGCCTCACATACATTTGTTTTACCTGCTATCTGTGTGCCGAAAATTATCAGAGATCGTAGAAATTTTACCAATTTCTGACAAAAGCATTTTTGCAGTTTTTTTCCTGGAGGAGGCACAGCGCAGATCATGTCTAAACTCTAGCCTGTGGTGTCAGAACAAAGTGGAAGATGTATTTTAGAATAATATTTTCACCGTGCACTTACCCGGGATCAAGGCTGGACGTGTCGAGTCCGTTGGGCGTCTGCTGGTCGCCGTTAGAATCCATCCTCATGATCTCCATGCTGCAAAGACGACGACGATGACGATTACAACGATGGCAACTATAAGCTGCAGTAATGCCGCGGTGCTGAGAAGAGTGAACGCAGTCTCCGTAGTCGCTGTATCTGGAGGTACAGTAGCTATAGCAACTGCTGCTGCTGCTGCTGCTGCGACGAAGGACCAGAGCTGCAACGGACGGAAGGTCGGATGGTCAGTCAGTCGTTGCTGGAGGGCACGCGACGATGCGCCACGCGGTGGCGTGATTTTCGAACGAGTCCGTCCGCCACCTCACGCAAGACTGACCGAACCGGCGCTGTCGCTGCTGCGGATCGTAATGAAATAGACTTGGCCGGTGTCCCATTATACTATCGCCCCACCGGAAAAGTCTCCCCCGGCCGACAATTTACCGGTAAAAATCCGTCCCGCCCGGGGGGCCGCTGGACGGGGTGGATTTTTGCCGGTAAATTGTCGGCCGAGGGAGACTTTTCTGGTGGGGGATCCTATAATGGGACACCAGCGCCGGTACTAGAGAGATCGGTGAGCCGTGTGGTACCGTGGTGTGGCAGCGGATAGTCTGCTGCTGCGTCGGTTGCGGTTCCGTCGGTCTATAGGCTATACTCTGATGCCGACGGCGGCGGCTGCGGCAGCTGGCGCTCGAATGAAAGCAAAACGAAGCGAAGCGCTGACTGCAGCAGCCAGCGAACCGACTCACTGACCGCACGAGCGACTGAGTTAGAGCTGGGTCGGTGTACCGATATATCGAAATATCGATATTCCGATGTATCGTTTAACGAAAATATATTTATGTTTAAATGTGACTTTGTCGTTCGCCAAAAAAATAGTCGATTTACGGAATTGCTTGTCTGCTTGTGTAGGGCTGCTACCGATTAAAAAAGCAATCAATTAATTTTTCATAAAATTGATAGATTGATATTACCTTGATTGATATTACTAATCGTTATTTTTCGCAGCTCTAGTGGTTAATAATTCATGTTTCGGTAGTCTAAAAACAATCTAGATAACTTTTTTTTTGTAATTAAAACGTTTATTACGACTAGGCCTACGAGGCAACCACTAGGCCCTACCGGCAACGGCATTATACTGTGTCCGGTAGAAAAACCGAACTCCTAGACATCGTACAATAAAAATGCCAAATCTGAACGAATTGAAATAAACTTTCGTGCATTTAATCCCCAATAAATTCCTGAAGCGAGCATCAAATTTCGTTGAAAGATATTATTTCTTACCAAAATTATTAATTGTTGAATATCGATAAAGAAATATATCCGTTACCAATATGGTGTTAAACCCCTGCAGTACATTTGCATAATGTTAAACAACATCTGATTTGGCCAAATTTTGCGTCAACATTGAATCATCAATTGGCAATCAAAGTGCCAAATTTCAGTTAAATCTATCTATGCAAACAATAGTTACAGCGGCTTTGCGAGATCGCCTCAAAACGTGAAGTGTCGTTTGTTTAATCCTGACAGTGTCCACGGTTTGCTGGGAAATTCCGCGATAAACTGTTTAGCACCAACTCCTTTCTTTTGTCTCAGCAGTTTAACTAAAACACGACCGTCTGCAAAAACACCATTTTGTTATTGTTTACATTATTTTGATTGCGCCAACAAAGATCATTTCCGCTTGAGCGATTGCAGTATGAAACGCCATATTGGTAACGAAAATATGTCGTTATCGATATTCAACATTTGATAATTTGGGTAAAAAATAATATTTTTCAACAAAATTTGGCAGTCGCTTCAAAAATTTATTGGAAATTAAGTGTACGAAACTTTATATTAATTCGTTCAGATTTGACATTTTTATTGCACGATGTCAAGGGGTGTTTTGTTACCGGACACAGTGTATGTAATGAGAGCCGATATATCAAAATGTCGATACTGAGAATTTCTGTTCAACACATAGACTGTTAGCAGCATAATTATTAGAAAAAAACAAAAGAAGATACTACGAATAGCACTTTAGTCGTATAGTTTTTTTGCTGTCAATAACATTACCGATTTGTGCCTGTCTAATCCGTGCGACAAACGCAGCGTAACTAGTTTTAGAACAATTTTGATAAAAATTCACTCTTACGTTGGTGGCTGGCCAATTAGGGAACCAAAAAAGTAAAAACTGCTGCTAAGTTCACTCTTGTCTTAAGGCGTGTTCAGAACGACGTAACTGAACTGAACTGAACGGACGTGATTTAGTTTTTTGGACAAACTGACCAATTATGGGTAAGCAGTAATACATTACAGTAGGCACCATCTAACGCCGTCGGTAGCTACGTGATTATGCGCACGTAGGCCTACGTGTCAACCAATGGCCAATGGGATTGCGCTGCTCGCCCATCGGTCAGTTCATCAAAATTAAACCGTGTCAGTTCAGTTCGGTTCATTTACGTCGCTCTGAACGCGCCTTTAGGTATGAAATTATATCGTATCGCGTCGCGTCGTCGAAAATCTTTATCGATATTTTCCACACATGTCGCGATACGTTTGTGTCTTCAGATTAGCGCTATTTTCTGTCCGCTATAAGCGTATAGTCGACATATGGTCTGATGATCTGCCAAAAGTTTCGACGCCGACGTTGCATTAATATTGCCCAGCATGACCACGAAATCCGCTATCTTAAGGCGTGTATGCAAGGCGGCCAAAATAAACTGAACTGAACTAAACCAGTGTTTGAATTGCCGGGGGGTTGGGGGTTGAACCTCCCAACTGTTTCCTCAACCCCCCCTAACACAATGTCAAATCATGTACTGGAGGTCAGCTATAGACTAAATACATACGATTTACATCACAATTTTGGTCGGTCTTCGACCGTCGAAAAGTTCAACCCGGAACTAATTTTTCACAATTCAAACACTAAACTAAACTAAACTGCCCGTGCAACCGTGCAACTCAAAGCAGCGGAAATGGCATTTTTGATGATTTGTATACACACGTTTAATAGCACAACCAGCGTTTTTCTTTAGGCATATAGGCCTACTTATTAGTATTTGCATGTTGTTCGCACAAACTTCCAAAAACCGTGCACTCACCCTAACCCTAACCTTAACTCTACTCATAAGCCCTAAACGCTACACCATACTATTCACGCGATATCTATTCAGTAGCGCGTATACTGTATTTAATGTCATTCGCTAGGGGGCGACTGCGATTTTTCGTTTTGACAGGTCAGATAGCCTACAAGCTATTTGACCGGCTGCCGGTCAAATAGTCACCGCGTATTTTAAGAGGTCTATGGTCTGAGCACTGCTAAGACAGAACGGGGCAAAACTTGCCTACTCCCGAAGTATATTGATATCGTATCGAATTTTAAATTTGTATATTGACCCATGCCTGAATTGAGTCGGAGCGGATTGGAACTCTGTCAGTGCATTGGTGCATACCAGCACGCCTCGGTGTGCCGTGTGTCGGCATGTCGATCCATCGCGTGTCATTCTGACGTGTGTCGACTCCCGCCAGCGCTCCGTCATCGTTAGAATGACGATCGTAGGAAGGCCTACGTACAGCCTGAAGCCCGTAGGGACCACTCACGTATCTGTCACACCGGCTCAGTCGTCGTAACGCGCCAGCTGACTACTTCAAAGCACGTGGTCTCTTCTTGTAACGCAAGGCGACGCACGCAACGCACGCTTGACGAACGAACCAGGGCCCGATTTAGGGGGAGCGGGCCCCGCCCCCCCTAAATCGGGCATGACATGCATAAAATGGTGAACAAAATACAGATAACACTCTGGGACGGAGAGTTCTGCACCAGCATCATCTGAAAGTTCATCTCTGTCATACTTGACAAAATCCCATATGACCTTGG